>OFEU01000059.1_pt1 | contig 163201 bp, 132 predicted proteins | sample 1521221 | NCBI WGS metagenome assembly OFEU01 (sample SAMN03766357, study PRJEB24113) | microbial mat metagenome | isolation source: enrichment culture HLUCC-O from microbial mat sample contains cyanobacterium... | reverse complement strand
GAGTCAGTTGATGAGTTTGTGGAAGGTGGCGGATGAGGAGACGGCGCAGTTGATGCGGGATTATTATCAACGGTTGTTGGCGGGGGAGGGTCGCAGTGAGGCGTTGCGGGAGGTGCAGTTGGCCTGGCTGGAACAGGGGAAGCACCCCTATTATTGGGCCTCGTTCCTGTTTTCGGGGCAATGGACGGCGATGGATTGAGGGAGGATGGATTATCCCCTCCTGGGAGGGGCTGGGGTGGGTTTCCCCTCCTGGGAGGGGCTGGGGTGGGTTTCCCCTCCTGGGAGGGGCTGGGGTGGGTTCTCCCCTCCTGGGAGCTGGGGTGGGTTCTCCTAGGAGGGTTTAGGGGGTGGGTCTTCGCAGTACTGACAGCCCGAAGACCCACCCCGCCCTTCGGGCACCCCTCCCGGTCGGGGATTTTGGTCGGGGTTCACGTTCAATAATCATCGCCGTTGACGGGTATTGGAGAGGTCAGGTATGAAACGTCGTTATTTTCTTCAGGGGGCTGGTGGGGCGTTGGGGGCGATCGCCCTCAGTCAGTGGGACCTCGCTCGACAAGGCGATCGCCTCGGCCATCTCCTCGCTCAACCCACACCCCGCAAATTAGCCCTCCTGGTGGGCATCAACCGCTATCCCCTGGGCATTTCTCCCCTACGAGGCTGTGTTACGGATGTGGAGATGCAGCGGCAGTTACTGGTGCATCGCTTTGGCTTTAATCCCCAGGATATTCTCACCCTCACCGATGAAAACGCCACCCGAGAGAATCTCTTAACGGCTTTTGAGTCGCACCTGATTGACCAGGCTCAACCGGGCGATATCGTGGTGTTTCACTTCTCGGGTCATGGGGCCTTGGTCCGTGACCCTGACCCGATTCCTCTGCCCCAAGACCCTCGCTATCAGGGGGTTCAGGGCTATAACGGAACCCTGGTTCCCTATGATGGTCGCCTTAATCCCCAGGCCACTGAGGTCAACGATATTATGGGCAAAACCCTGTTTCTGCTCATGTCAGCCCTGAAGACGGACCAAGTGACGGTGATGCTCGATAGTTGCCATTCTGGGGGCGGAACCCGAGGGGATATCCGCTTCCGCGCCATTGAATCTCGCTTCGGTGCGGGCTATTCTGACCCCAGTGAGCAAGAATTGATGACTCAAGAGACCTGGATGAGTCGTCTTGACTTGTCTCCGGCGGAGTTGAAACAGCGACGAACTCAAGGTATCGCCAAAGGGGTGGCCATTGGCTCGGCTCAAGCTAATCAACTGGCGGCCGATGCCTCCTTTGGCCGTGGTTCGGGTCGCTTCTTCGCCGGGGCCTTTACCTACGGCGTGACTCGCTATTTGTGGCAACAGCCGGGAAGTTTGCCCCTAGAACGGGTGTTTGTGGATTTATCTCGGAGTGCGCGGGATGTGGCTAATAGTTCCGGGATTCAGCAGGCTCCCGTGTTTGCTGTTGCACCGGGGAGTGATCACGACCAACAACCCCTCTATTTTCTCACCCCGCCAACCCCACCAGCGGAAGCCGTTGTCTTGGCAGAGGAGAATGGTGAAATCAGTTTCTGGCTGGGGGGGGTGTCCTCCCAGAGTTTGGAGGCCTTTGAGGAAGGGGCCGTGTTTGCAGCCATTGATGCTCAAGGGCAGGAGCTGGCGCAGATTGAACAGACGCGACGGGAGGGGTTACGGGGCTATGGCGTTGTCCAGGGTGAGGCGCGATCGCTCCCTCAGGCGGGACTGCTGCTGCGGGAACGGGTGCGAGGGGTTCCCCCAGATTTGAGCCTGCGTCTGGGACTCGACCCCTCCTTAGCAGATGACCTCAATGAAATGCGATCGCTCCTCCAACAGATTCGACAAGTTGACCCCGTCCCCCTCGACAGCGGCGAAACCCCCCACTTTCTCATCGGCCGCATGACTCGCATCGCCCAAGCGGCCGCATTTGAACAAGGCTCACGCGACATCGCCGCACTCGCAAGCATTGGACTGTTTACCCGAGGCCTGATTCCTATTCCCCAAAGCTTCGGCCAACCCAACGAATCCATCGCCGCCGCCGCCAACCGTCTCGTTCCCCGCTTTCAACTGCTCCTGGCGGGACAGATTCTCGGCTCAGTCCTCAACAGTGACACCTCCAACCTCAACTTAGAGGTTCAAGTCGAAGTGGCCCAAAGCAATCAGACCCTGGCCCGTGGCGGGACTCGCGGCGGTCGCGATTTAGTGGTTCAACAGCGAGAGCATGACCTCAATAGTCTCCCCTCTGGGTCAGAAGTGCTGATTCAGGTGACCAATCACGAAGATCGCGATCTCTATGTCAGCCTCCTGGCCATTGGCAGTAGTGGTCGTATCACCGTCCTCTATCCCAATGATTGGGATGCCCCAGAAGAAGCGGCTCGCCTGGTCTCAGGTCAATCCTTAACCGCTCCTGAGCATGAGGGACACCGCAACACCCAACGGGACTATTGCCGCAATCCCAGTGAGGAATTTCATCTCTGTCTCACCGGCCGTGGCTATGTGGAAATCCTGACCATTGCTAGTACGCGCCCCCTGCGGGAGGCCCTGCGCGTCATTGCCCGCATTGCGGCTGATACTGGCATTGCCCGCCGCGCACCTCTCTCCTTGGGGGATGAGGATTCTCTGAATGTGGTGGAGACGTTGCTTGGGGATATCGATCGCCATACCCGAGGAGATATTGAGGTTCGTACCACCCGCAATGCCGTAGATGTGAATCAGATGGCCGCCTTATCCACCATGATTGAAATTATTGACCCCTGATCGGGTTTCCCCCCCTTGTTCCCCGACGGGTCAACAATGTTAGGATGCCAACAGATATATGAAGAAATGTAAGGAGATCTCGATATGACTCTCGCTGTTGGCTCCACTGCCCCCGATTTCACTGCTAAAGACACCAACGGAGACACCATTAGCCTGTCTCAGTTCAAAGGTAAAACCGTGGTGCTGTACTTCTATCCCAAAGATGACACCCCCGGTTGCACCAAAGAAGCCCAAGGGTTCCGCGATGCCTACTCGGAAATCCAAGGCAAAGATATGGTGGTCTTAGGGGTGAGCATGGATGACGAAGCCTCTCACAAGCAGTTCACCGAGAAATATGGCCTACCCTTCCAACTGGTGGCTGATGCCGATGGAACTGTGACTCGCGCCTATGATGTTGAGGGCGACGGCTACTCCAAGCGTGTCACCTACATCATCGACGGGGAAGGCAAAATTATCCAAGTCTTTGATAAAGTTGATACTGCCAACCACGCCAAAGACGTTCTCAGCAGCGTCTCCTAGCCTCACCTGTTGATGGATTGACCGGCGCAACATCAAATTTATGAGAAAGGGGAAGACTCGGGCGTTAGAATGTAGCCAGCCTTTGATTCTTCCCCTTTCCTATGGGTGTTTTAACCTATCTCACTCCCCAACAAATTCTCATCAATACACCGACGGTATTGGAGGGAACCTATGATCCACAACAGATTGCTAAGGTCTCGGTAGCGGCGGAGGATCGCTTCTCCCTACCGGTGACGGTGAACGCCAGTGAGGGCTTGTGGCGGGTTCAACTGGATAACGGTTTTAATCAAGCTGGGATTCGTCGGTTTCGCCTGAAGGGAACTAATCGTGATGGCGAGGTGGTGGGCGATCGCACCTTCTATGTCACTGTCAGCCAAAAACCCCTGATTGAAGCCGATGACCTCAAACTGACTCTCAAACAGCGTACCTGGTTCAAAGCCGCCCCTATTCAAAGCGACCAACTGGCTGACCATCAAAAGATTCGCCTCGAAGCAGAGGAAACCCTACGGCTGCGTCGCTATACCCTCGAAGGGAATCATCTCGGGGTGGAATTGGAGTCACGGCGATCGCCCGTCGGGACATTCGGTTATCTCTACGAACCCCACACCCGCTTAGACGTCGGTGGACTCCCCTTCTACTTCAGCGAAGCCAGTTTACCTGAACCCCCTTCCGGAACACTGCTGCTGTGGGTCACTCATGACACCAAAATCAAGCAAATTCCTGAGAGTTCCACACTTCTTTCAGGAAGTCAGCAAGCGGAACTCCTCAAAGGACAAGTCTTTTTCCTCACGGGCTACGCTTGTGTCAGTGGTCATTACCGAGTCACCTTTGTCGAGGACATGACGATTCCCGGCTTTGGTAATACAGGCTTTCTCTACAACCTCCATGTCCGCATCAACCAAGACTCTACCTGGTTAGCCTTCGATCCAGACCAAGTGGTAATGACCATTTTGCGGGACACCTCCTTCACTAAACGCCCCGCTGATGCCGCCACCTTGTCAGACTCGGACAAAACCTCCCTCGCCCCAACACGCATCTATGGGGTGAAGAGTTATGAATGGGAAGCCAGCTATCTCAAACTCACCCTAACGGAGAATTTTCCCGGATTTGGTAACAGTGGTTATGTGTCCCCGGATTTTGTGGAGTTTCAAAAAGGCGGACAACCGTTCCTGATTGCCCCAACCCTCGACTATCGCGGTCCCAAAGAGGTGTTGGTTGAACAGGCTACCACCCTCAACGGTCAATTCGATCGCAACAAAGTCACGTCTATCTCCGTGGTGGCTGAGGATAAGTTTTCCCTTCCTGTCACCCTGAATGCCAATGAAGGAACTTGGCAGGTGAAACTCGATAATGGCTTTCAAGATGAAGGCTTGCGTTGGTTGCGGTTGCGGGGAACCGATGCCAACGGGGCCACAGTCCATAACGAAATTATTTACATCACTGTCAGTACCGACTCAGAAACCCTCGGGGAACCTCTCACCCTCAAAACTCGGCAAGAAACCTGGTTTAAAGTTGCCCCCCTTGATAGTGCGACCCTCGGCGATGGTCAAAAATTGCAACTTCAAGAGGGATTGGAACGGGAGGTGGAGCAATATGCTTATATTGATGGCCATCTGCAAGTTCGCTTGACTCAACCCCTCAGTCCCATCGGCGAGTTTGGCTATCTCTATGAACCCCATGTGGAATTACGCAAAGGCGATCGCCCCTTCGTCTTTCAGGTCAGTAATCTGCCGGATATTCCCACCCAGGCCCAACTCCTGGTCACCCGCAACACCCACATCAAAACCTCCACGGAACCTCAAGATACTCTTCCGGCTAATGTCAAAGCCCAATTACTCAAAGGACAAACCTTTGCCATTCGCGGCCATGCCTCTATTGCTGGACATTTCCGCGTCACCTTAGCGGAATCCATACCTGGTTTTGGCAACATTGGCTATATCTACTGGCAACATGTGGAACTCGTTCGTGATGGCCAGTCTATCCCCTACGACCCGGAAGCCCTAACCGTGACCATGCGTCAGCAAACGGTCCTTAAACGTCGTCCCGTTCCCAGTGGCGAACTTAGCAGTGACGACCGGACGACCCTACCCTTAGGCCGCGTCTATGGCGTCAAGAGTTACACCACCGACCCCGAGACGAACCATGTGCGGGTCGCCCTAACGGAAGAATTGCGGGGATATGGCAATACTGGCTATCTCTTTGCTGATCATGTTTGGGTACGACGCGGGGCCGATGGGGTGGAGTTAGTCCCACCGCCGGCGCCAACTCCAGCCCCAGCCCCACCTCCGTCAACTTTACCGAGTCGCAAGGAACTGAATGTTCCCTATTTTTCGCAACGGGACAATCCCAGCTATTCTTGGGCTACCTGTAACCCCACTTCGGCGGCTATGGTCTTGTACTATTACGGCCTACGACCGACGGTGAGTCGTTTATTAGCTGATGAGTTATTTCAATGGATTGTCCGTCGTTATGGCATTGGTGGCCAAACCGACCATGGGGCGTTATCGGCGGTGATTCGGGCCTATGGCTATCGCACCAACTTTGGCACGCGACGGCGTTGGGCCGAGATTGATAAGGAGATTGCTGAAGGTCGGCCGGTAGTGTTGCCCGGCTATTTCACCGCCACAGGTCATGTGGTGACGGTGATTGGCTATACTCCCTCGGGCTTGATTGTCAATGACCCTTGGGGCAATGCCTTGACGGGCTATCGGGATACCTATGGGGCGCGATTGTTTTACCCCAATGGTTTCTTATTGGACAAATGTGGTCGCGATGGGGACCTTTGGGCTCATTTTATTTATCCCAATTGATACCCTCTTAAACCCACCAGGGCTGTTCTCCGGTGCGAGGATCGGTTTCTGTCCAGGGATATAACCAGATGCGATCGCCCTTCACCTCGACGTGAGCAATTTTCAAGGGACGATTGGCGGGTCCGCGCAACACATTGCCCTGCTCATCATAGCGTGAGCCATGACAGGGACATTGAAACTGGCCGGCGCTGGCATTCCAGGGGAAGGTACAGCCGAGGTGGGTACAGTTATCGACAATACCCATGGCGTTAAGCTGTCCGTCGGCTTCTACGGTCAGATAGGTGGGTTCTCCAGCCAGTCCAGCAATTAAGGCCCGGGTTCCCGCAGGTTGGCTGAGAATTTGTTGGGCCGGGATGGGATTGCCAAGTTTATCTTTGGCCACAATGGCCCCGCTACCGTCACCCTCTTGAGGCGGGACGAAGTAGCGCAGGGCCGGATAGGCTGCACCGCCTACGGCTGCGGCGACTGTTGCGCCTGTCAGGAAGTTGAGTAACTGACGGCGAGACATATCTGGGGCTGGGTTGTTGTTAATCGGTACGTTAGTCGTCATAGAATCCTTATGATTGCGTCGTGCAAATCAATAAATCTTCAAATATCGTTGCACTTATTTATATTTTATGCCTATTGAGTTAAATTTGCCACAAAAAAAGCGCCCGAAGCAGTGGGGATTCCCCCACATCTCCAGGCTATCCCCCCCCGACCCTAAGACCCGGAATCGAGGCGATCGCGCCACTCTTGGTCAATCTTATCCGATTGTTCAAATTCTTGTTGCGCAATATCCTTTTCTGTGGTATAGGCAAGGTCGTCTGTACCAATGGCTGTTTGTTGCGCAAACTGACGGGCATAATCCAGTTTAGGCCGCAACTGGGGTTCGAGGCGTTCAAACTCCAGCGCCCGTTCCTGACGTTCAGCATTGCGGCGTTGCACCTTCTGATTGCGCCGTTGAATCCAGAAATAGCGCACTAGAGGAAGTGTTAAAAAGGCAATTCCGTAAGCAATTAACAGCCAGTAAATCGAATCGACAAAGCCCACTAAACCGCCCAATTCGGCGACAATTTCTTGGACTTCCGGTTTCTGTAACAAAACCCCTAAAATACCGCCACCAATCACGTTAACTGCACCCAAACCAATGGACATCGAGATTTGTCCAGAACTGGCTTGGCTGAAGGTCCAGGGCGACTCCGTTAAATAGGTTTCGACGGGTTTACGGCGCTGTTGTTTCGCCGTTACCTGTAACTCGGGGAAGCGATAGACTAAATTTCCTTCAGGACTCACTTCAGGAATACCGTCAAACTTGGACAACACGGGAATCATGTAGTCTTCCGTTTCCCGAGAAAATTGATTTCCTAAATCATCCAAATAGGGAGCGATTTGTTCGGCCACTACCACCCCATTATGATTACGAATCACCTGAGCGATATCTTTCCAGCGGCGTTCCTCCAAATCAGCATTGGGGTTTCCGTCGCCGAAGAGAAACGAGAAAACGGCTTCTAGGAAGTTCATCTCAGAACTATCTCGGCCCGACTTCGCCTTGCGTTGGCGAGCGCGGCGAGGATTGGGATCATAAAACCAGAACATATCCCCAATCCAGAAGCGGGGAATAAAGAACAGCCCCCCACCGCCGCCGCCACGGCTACTACTACGGCCACCGCCGCTATCATTGTCACGGCTGGAGTTAAGGGCGACAATAATGATGGTGATGGTCACGAAAATGAGGATAATCGAGACAATCAGCAAGGTTCCGAAGGAAATCCGGATTAGGTAAAACAGAACATTCCAGATCTTGTCCCACCAGGCCTTTAGACGCAGTCGTAAGAACTTCCCGCGCAGGATGTTGCGGAAATTGCGGGGGAAGTCATAGACAATATCGCCAGTTTCGGCGACTTGTAAATGGGCGTTAGCATCGGAGGCCAGAGCCAACAGGCCTTTCTGAGCGAGGTTAACATCGAGGCCGGCTTGACTGGCCACGTCGCCGACGGTGACGCGGTAGTCGAGTCCTTCTACCGCTTGCATAATCTTGGGGTTGGGAGCCATTCTGTCCTACTTGAACCACCTACTCTCGTTATAACAGATTTGGCGATCGCTCATCGGCATGTCTCATCGGCCTTTCTCATCGGCCTTTCTCATCGGCCTTTCCCTCACCAGGAGATTCTCCCGAAGGCTAAGGAGTCGATGACCATTTCTAGCACGTCCACCTCCTGGGGTGCGATCGCGCCTCCAGAATCGCCAACAGAAATGTGAATCAGATGCTCACCATCGGGATGCAACAGCGCGGCATTATAGGTGATATAGTTGGCGCGAAACTCTTGTATCCAAGTTATGGCCTCTTCTCCGGCGATCGTATTGCGGGTGAAGTCCCGGTTTTGAGAGATGGCGGAGTCCAAGATATCCTCAATCTGCTGCACATGGCTTGGACGCGGTTTAATCTCGACGATAATATCCGAAACTTGATGGCCCGCACCCATAGGACCATGTTCTCTAGCACAGTCGAGAAAGGCCACATCGGTCGGATTACGAATCGAGACGCGGAGTGTATCGGCCATGGGGGGGGTCATCGTCCCAAATCATCTCATAGTTGCGGGGAATCTCGAAACGTAGGTCATGGCGGGGGATGACCGCATCCCGACGTTCAGAGGAGGGAGGTTCTGGGTTCTCATTAGAACAGAGGGATGAGGGAGGGTTAGCCCTCAGGGGTGCTGTGGGAAACCAGCAAAGTCCCAGAACAGCCGGTACAATTATCGCGGTGAGCCAAGGCGTTTTCATGGTGGAGGTTTTGAAGGTATGACAAAAGAACAGGTGGGATTGCTATTTGGCGGACGGTCTGGGGAACATGAGGTATCGATTTCCTCGGCCCGGGCGATCGCCACCGCTCTCCTCTCGGCGGATAATGCGAGTCGCTATGCTGTCCATCCCTTTTATATCAGTAAGGATGGACGTTGGCATGGCCCCGATGTGGCTCAAAGGATTTTGGACTCGGGACAGCCTCTCTCACAGGATGAGTCGGATAAAACCAGCTTGTGGGAGTTTCCCCCGGAAACCGCCGCGATGACGGTGTGGTTCCCGATTCTCCATGGCCCCAATGGGGAAGATGGGACGATTCAAGGGTTATTGCAGTTGATGCAAGTGCCGTTTGTGGGATCGGGGGTTCTCGGTTCGGCGGTGGGAATGGATAAGCTGGCTATGAAGTCGGCCTTTGCCCAGGCGGGACTTCCCCAAGTGGCCTATCGGGAGATTCGCCGTCATGAGATTTGGTCCAATCCCTGTGTGTTTCCCAAACTCTGTGATGAGATTGATGGGGTATTAGGCTATCCTTGTTTTGTCAAACCCGCCAATTTAGGGTCTTCGGTGGGCATTTCCAAGGTGCGATCGCGCAGTGAGTTTGAAGCCGCCTTAGATAGTGCCGCCAGTTACGATCGCCGCGTCATTGTCGAGGCCGCTGTTCCCAAGGCCCGCGAGGTCGAATGTGCCGTCCTCGGAACCGACAACCCCCGTGTTTCCGTGGTGGGTGAGATTCGCTTTCAGAGCGATTTCTACGACTATGAGACCAAATACACAGCGGGCCAGGCCGATTTGTTGATTCCCGCACCCCTCCCCGATACAATTGCCCAACAGATTCGTGAGTTGGCGGCCCAAGCCTTTACCGCTGTCGATGCGTCGGGGTTATCTCGGGTAGACTTTTTCTATCAGGAGGAGACGGGGGAGATTTTCCTCAATGAGATCAACACCCTCCCCGGCTTTACCGCCACCAGTATGTATCCCCAATTGTGGCAAGCGACGGGGATCTCCTTTCCTGAGTTGGTGCATCAGTTAATTGGTTTCGCGTTGGAACAGGCTGATGGTTGAAGGACAGTATTTAGACTTTAGAATCCGTCCTTGGCAAAAGGGCGATCGCATCCCGGCCGGCCGCCTGATTGCCTCGATTCTCCTCGAATATGGCCTCGGCTGGGAACCCGAAGGGGCCGATCGCGATGTGGTGGAAGTCGAACGCTTCTATCTCGACAGTGGAGGCGGATTTTGGGTAGTTGAACAGGGGGAGACTCTAGTGGGAACGGCGGGATTTTACCCGGTCTCTCGGGGCGATCGCGCGGTGGAATTGCGTAAAATGTATCTGGCCCCCTCGGTTCGAGGCTGCGGTTTAGGGACCTTTCTCCTGCAACAATTAGAAGCCGAAATTCAACAACGGGGCTTCGAGACAATTTGGATCGAAACCGCCACGATTCTCAAGGAAGCCGTCCAATTCTACGAACGACACCACTATCTCCCGGCGACTGGGGTGGAAACCGCCAGGTGCGATCGCATCTACTCTAAAACCTTTACCGCCAACTAACCCACCCCCTATTATCAATTATCAATTATCAATTATGTCCGAGCTTTATGTGTCCTGGTCAGACTATCATCGCACTGTCGAACGTCTGGCAGTACAAATTTATAAATCCCAATGGGAATTTGACGAAATCATCTGTTTGGCCCGAGGGGGATTACGAGTCGGCGATACCCTTTCTCGTATCTTTAATTGTCCCCTCGCCATCTTATCTACAGCATCCTATGGGGGACTTGAGGGACGAGAACAGGGGGAGGTGATTGTCTCTCGTTCCCTGTCGATGACTACTCCCCAACTGGGACAACGGCTGCTAATTGTTGATGATTTAGTCGATTCTGGGGATTCACTAAAAGCGGTATTAGCTTGGCTGTATGAGCATTATGGTCAGCATATTTTAGAACTGAGAACAGCGGTATTATGGTGTAAGGCTTGTGCGACGTTTACGCCGGATTATTATGTTCGTTATTTAGAGGATAATCCCTGGATTCATCAGCCGTTTGAGGCGTATGAAAAAATGGATTTATCAACGTTTTCCGAGGAGAATTAGGGCATGAGAAAGCGAATTTCTGAAAACAAAGAAACCGAGTTTCTCCAAGAAACCCGGTTTCTGGTATTCGAGTGTTTGTAACTGCGTACAATTAGGGCATGAGAAAGCGAGTTTTTGAAAACAAAAGAAACCCGGTTTCTAGTATTCGAGTGTTTTTAACTACGTATTTTTACTAATCGTATTTTTACGCAAACTGAACCGCCATGCGATCGCCGTCACAAGGAACAAGTAAGCGCGATCGCATAGCCAAATTAAAGTTCTTGTTAAGATGAAAGAAATCGAACAGAACTGGGTAGAGAGATTAGCGTATGACTGCCACACAGGTGCAACATCGAGATTCCAATGTTCAGGAAATTGCCCACCGCATTTTTGAATCTCATCAGATTACCCGAGCCGACCAGTCCGTCTTCATGAGGAGTCTGCTCTCCAAATCCGCCCTCAGTCGTGAAGAAGAAACCATCATTAACAAAGTTTTCGAGGAACTCAAACGAGGTCTGCTGCGTGTTGTGGACTAGCCGAAATGCAGACATCATCGCTGTTATGCCAATTGTACATACCCCCAAAACCCCGGATTTTCAACAAACCGGGGTTTTCTGTTGCAAACAGATAATCAACGCCTAACCCGTCACGAGCACCCCTCAGCAGTGGGTTCATAAAGATACTCAAACCAGTTCCCATCGAGATCCCGACCATAAAACGAGGCGGTTCCATCGCGGTGTTCGTGAACCTCGCTGACGTGAACCCCATCAGCCTTTAACTGACTATAGGCCGACTCCATTTCGCGGCGATCGCCAAAGACAAAGCCAAAATGAGGACCCGCCTGGTCATAATTGGGACTCAGCAGGGCCAAACCGTCCTCTCCCGCCTTCAGATAGGCCCAGTCCCTATCCTTCCACACCAGGGTCATCCCCAGATTTTCATAAAAGGCGGCCGCCTTGGGAATATCTTGCACGCAAATGGCCACATGGCCGAGTCGTTTGAGCTGCATATCGTGAATTTTGTTAGCTTATACCCACATTTCCATTGTAGGGCGGTTATTCTGTGGGAGAGCCTTTCGAGTGACACGATGTTTGATCTCGCCAATCTTCCCTATTGGATCTTTCTCATCGCAGGAATCGTCCTGTTTGTCGTCTCCATCTCCATCGGCGGTGAAGATGACCTCGATGGCGATGGCTTTGATATCCCCATTTTAGGCTGGTTGGGCATTGGCCAGGTTCCTCTCATGCTGCTCTTGGCGGCGGACTTAAGCCTCTGGGGCCTGTTTGGCTGGGTGGCGACTGTGGCCCTAGGTGTTCCAGGAACTCCCTTAGATATAGGAGTTTTCCTCGTCAGCGGAGGCGTGAGTGTCTTCCTCGGGGGAGCGATCGCCCGGCCCCTGGGCCGGCTGTTTTTCGCCAGTTTTAGTGAAGACTCCAGCAGCGATCGCCTCGTGGGATGTCTCGGAACCGTCAATTCCCGACAACTTCCCCGCCAACAGGAGGGTAAAGTGGGCCAAGTCGATGTAGTTGATCCGGCCAAAAACCTTGTCACCGTCAACGGGGTGATCCCCGACGAGGCTGAGATTGTCCCCCAACGGGGAGATACGGTTCTGATTGTCGAACATTGTCCCGATTACTACCTGGCGATCGCCCATAACTCCATCGACTGCGATCGCTGGCTCGGCTCTACAAATACCCCTTAATGAAACTTTAAGAAATATCCAATTATGCTGTATTGGTTAACCCTGCTCCAACACCTCTCCCCCCCCAGCACCACATCCACCAGTACCACATCCACCACCATCGAGGTGAATCCTCCTCCACCCACCTCCCCTCTCAAATCCGCCGCCGTTCCGCCACCGGTTCCCCAACCTCCCACCACCGCCAATCCCGACCACTCGGAAACCCCGCCGGTGATTATCGCCGACCTCATGAGTGAGAATGAGTATCAAGAAATTCGCCAAGAGGTTCGAGAAGAGGCGGAACTCCCGGTTATTTATAGTCAAACCGGGTCAATTATTCTCGGAGGAACCGCCGCCGGTATCGTGGGGATTATCGTTCTCATCTTATTGGGATTTTGGGCCTACACCCGTGTCTATCAAATTACTCCCAACAACGAAGCCTTTGTGCGAACTGGGGGCTTTTTAGCCAAGAAAAACTCCGTCATTCTCTATGGGGGCTGTATCGTTCTCCCCGGCTTCCATGAACTGACGCGGGTTCCCATGCGGGAGATTACCATCAACGTCGAACGTACCGGAAACCTCGCCGTTCGCACCCAGGACTATTTACGGGCTAATATGCGGGTGACGTTCTATGTTTGCGTCAACCACGATGAACAGGATGTCAAAACCGCCGCCGCTCGTCTGTCTCGGGATGGAAATATCTCCCCGGCGGACATTAAAGAAGCCCTAGAAACTCGCGCCGATGATGCCATTCGCGCCGCTGCAAAACGCAAGACTCTGGCAGAAATTGATTCCGACAAATTGGGCTTTGCTGATGAAGTTTTGAACTTGATTCAGCAAGATTTGAAAAAAGTAGGTTTAACCCTCAACAATATCGCAATTTCCGAAGTTGAAGAAAGCGATACCTACGATACTAACAACTTTTTTGATGCTCAAGGGGTGCGGCTGCGCACGGAGACGATTCAGAAGTCTATAAAGCAGAAAGAAGAGGTTGAACTTCAGACAGAGCAGGAGCGACGGCAATTCCAACTCCGAACTCAAGTCAGCATTAAACAGCAAGAATTGGCGGCTCGAAAAGAAGCCTTAGAAATCGAGCGGGATGAGGAAGAATCGCAACTCCAGCAACAGCAAGAAGTGGAGTCGATGCGGGCGCAGCGAGCGCGGGAAATTCAGGAAGCGAAAGACCGAGAGGCGGCCAATCAAGAGCGCAGTAAAATCTTGCAGCGCCAAGCCGTCGAAGAAGAAGAAATTGCTAAATCTCAAGCGGTACAAGAGAAGCAAATTCTTTCGGCTATTGCGATTGAAGAACAACAGAAAAAACTCAAAGTGGCCCAGGCCTTGCAAAAACAAGAAGCAGAGATGGCCGAGATTAACCGGCAGAAAACCATCGATGCTAACCGCTTGAAAGCTCAGGTGGAAATCTCCGAAGCCGAGCAACTGTCAGAGTTAGCCAAACAAGAGACGGCGATCGCCATCGCCAAGAAAACCCAAGAACGCCTCGAAGCTGAAGCCATGCGCGCTCAGGCCGAGTCTGCGGTGGAAACGGCGATCGAACTCGAACGAGCGCAACGGAAACAACGCCTCTCCGCGTTAGCCGCCGAAGAAGCCGCCGAGAAACAACGCATCGCCGATAACAACGTCATTGAAATCGATGTCTTTCGCCGCCGTCGCCAAGCCGAGAGCGCCCGAGAAGCCGCAGAATTGGAAGCCGAGTCGATTCGGACGTTAGCCGCCGCTGAACGCGATCGCGCCCTAGCCGAAGCCGAAGGGATTGAAGCGAAAATCCAAGCGGAGAACGCCCTGAGTGACGCCAACCGTAACGCCGATCTGATTCGGGAAATCGCCCCCGAGTTACTCAATCGCCTCCCCGAAATTGCCAAAGCCTTGGCCCCACAGCCGGGCGTGTTGGGCGATGCCAAAATCTATGCCTTTCCCAACGGCAACACCGGCAATGGTAATCTCTCCCAAGATATTAACAAGCTCATGATCTCAACTAGCGCACTGGGATTACTCGAAAACCTCAGCCAAGAGGGAAAACTCGAAGGATTGATGACCACCTTGGCGCAACTGCTAAAAAGCAACAACAACGAGGGGACAACAGCAGAAGCAACTCAAGCAGCTAAACCGGCTCAAACCGAAGCCTCGAAACCTCCTAGCTCGCCCCAAGGAGGCGGAGGTAGCCGCCGCAGTTCCGCCATTAGCCAGACTCCCCCGGCCCCCAAAACCCGCCGAGATGGCCCTCAAGCCTGATTCCCTGGCTAGACGACATTGGGGCGATCGCACTACCATTAACTCTGGTTGCAACAGAGGCGATCGCCCTGGTGCTCGCCCCTCGTCCAGCCGGTTTAACATTGCCCCGTTTGTCACGCCCTTCGCGCAGCTGAGTCTAAAACACGCTATGAAAGAAATTTTGACCCTCGTTCCGGGGGGAATTGGTGACCAGTTATTGTTTTTCCCCACCCTCGAACAACTGAAGCGTCACTATCCCAATTCTCAACTAAGTGTCGTCGTTGAACCCCGCGCCAAAGGAGCCTATCGGGCTAACAAGTATTTCCATGATGGCTCCTTGAACCTGATTCCCTTCGACTTCAAAGATCGCAACGGCCCCGCCGATTGGGGAAACCTGATGGGAATTATCCGCGATCGCGAGTATGATGCGGTTTTATCCCTCGGTCGTCGCTGGACTGTGGGCCTACTACTCTGGCTGACGGGGATTCCCCGCCGCGTCGGCTATGGTGAACCCGGTCGCCTCTTCCTGACTCATCCCGTTCCCCTCAAACCCGAACAGTACGCCGCCGAAATGTATCACGACTTGGTGCGCGGCCTGGGAATACAATCCCCCTGTCCTCCTATCGAGGTGACTCTGCTCAAAGAGGACGTCGAGTGGTCCCAACAGCAACAACAGCAGCTTGGTGTCGCAGAGAGTGGTTATGTCCTGGTTCATGGAGGTGCTAGTCAGTTAGCCCAGCAGAAGGGACTCGATAAAATCTATCCCGTTGAAAACTGGGTCAAAGTCTTACAGGGACTGCAACAGCGACAGCCCAACCTACCCATTGTCGCCGTCTGTGGCCCCGACGATAAGGCGTTGATCCGGGAGTTAACCAACGCCGTCCCTGGCCTAAAAACCATTTCCCCTCCCGATATCGGGAAACTGGCCGCCACCATCGCCGCCGCCAATGTCATGCTTTGTACCGATAGTGCGCCCATGCACCTAGCCGTAGCAGTCCAAACCTACACCTACGCTCTGTTTGGTCCGACCGATGCTAAGAAACTCCTCCCCGATGGCGATCGCGCCCAAGGAATTGTCTCGGCAACGGGTAAAATGGCGGACATTGACCCGCAAACTATCTTAGACAAGGTGTTTAGCTAGAAGTTGGCCAACAGGTAAACAGAAAAACACAACACAAGATGGGGTAGGTTCTGACAGTCTCTAACCTTCCCCTCGTTGCTCATGGTCTGTTCCCTGTGGCCACTTCCCCTGATCTTACCGTTTGAATTATGACTCCTGAAGGAACTTGGACGATCGCCGAGGCCAAAACCATGGCCGGAACCCCTTATAGCGGAACGGTACAGATCTCCCGTACCGGTTCGGTGTATCAAATCTTTTGGTTGAGCGATCGCAGTAACTTTTCCGGTCTCGGCTTCTATCACGATAACCGCCTCTGTGTCGGCTGGAGTTTAGATAGCTCCTTCCGCGTCGTCGTCTATCGGATTCACCGCGATGGAACCCTAGAGGGACAATGGACAACCCCGCAGATGTTTCCCGAATTTGGAACCGAACAAGCCACATCTGCGCCCTCTCAAGAGGTTGGAGGACTCTATCAGGTGTCGGGAACCTATCCTAAAAAACAACCCCCCTACACCACCAGTCTGGCCATTGGCCAAAAAGAACAGATTTATCACCTCACCAGCAGCGGTAGCCCCAAGTTACAGGGAATTGGCCTGCGTAGCGGTGACTGGTTAGTCACCAACTGGGGCTATGACGGTAAATTTGGGGTCATGGTCTATGAAATCGACCGTGACATCGCCGAAGGACGCTGGACTCGTCCAGGGACCAATCAGGTAGGGATCGAGAAATTGTTAAAGATTTGTTAAGAGTTCCCTAACCCTGTCCCAGCAATAAGTCAAACAAACCCTCGTCGAGTTCATAGCCAAGAAGCTGGGACATCGCCTTAAGGCGAGAGCGACTCGGACAGCCCTGTTCTTCGAGCCAACTCGCCAGAATGAAGATTTTGCTCATCAAGAAGATTTCCAGGGCTTCTGGGTTGAATTGGATGCCCTCAGTGCGATGAAACTCATGGGGAACCAACATGGCCACATAGCGGGCCAACTCACCACTCGACCAGTCGAGGAACAGGGGAAGCCAGGGATAGGCCGCATCGAGACGGATAAACCAAAGACGAATTTCGGGAATCTCTGACAATTCCCGAGGATCGCTCGGCTCACGAGGAATGTCAATCTGAAACCGCAGAGACTGCTCAGCATCAGCAATACCGCGCTCAAGCTGTTGGGCGATCGCCTCCCGGGCCGGGCTTAAATCCAAGCTTTCAATCGTCGTGGCGTCGAGGTGAATCTCATTCGTGGACATGAACAGTGCCGCCTTTGAAAATACTAGAGTAGGATGGTTTTCTAACCTTTTCTACCCTACTGTATTGGCTCTCCTCCAAGCTAGGAGTAACGCTGATCGCACCCCCCGCCCCAAGTGGGTACGTTACAATGGCTCATAGATGGAAACAAAAGTCCCCTTCCATAAGATAGATTTTTAACTCTGGCCGATTCTTGACTTAATGTTCATTTCGCCAAGAGTCGTCAGCCTCCCCCTGTTGATAGCAAGCCAAACCTAGACTGATGAAACATGAGGCGATCGCCCTAAAACCCATACGCTCCCTTCAAGACGCTCTCGATCGCTGCCAAGCCCTGGGAATGAGATTGAGTCGCCAACGTCGGCTCATCCTCGAACTTCTCTGGGAGGTTCAGGATCACGTCTGCGCCCGGGACATCTACGATCAACTCAGTCGCGCTGGCAAAGAGATCGGCTATACGTCCGTGTATCAAAACCTAGAAGCCCTATCGAGTCACGGCATTATCGAATGTATCGAACGCTCCGACGGCCGCCTCTATGGTAACATTAGTGACCCTCATAGCCATATCAACTGTCTCGATAGTCAGCAAATTCTCGATGTGTTTGTCGAACTTCCCCCGGACTTAATTGAACGCATTGAAGCCGAAACCGGGGTTCGCATCACCGACTATCGCATTGACTTCTTTGGCTATCGAAATCCTGAACCGGAGGCTTCTGCGCCAACAGATAGCGTTGAGGCTATCCCAGTTGATTCTTAACGATACCCGCCTTCCGTTATGACGAGCGCCCCCAAACCTTCCCTCAACCCCACAGCACCTCGCAAACGTGCCAATCTCTCAATCCGGTTGATGTGGGTGGGGCTAGTCATCACCGGGGTCTTTATCCTCATCGCCCTCACCGCCCCCCTCTTGCAAGGGGTGGGCTTGATCCAAAGTCCTAGAGAACTCCTCGATAATCCCATTCACCAGCCCCCCTCCTGGGGGCATTGGTTTGGTACAACTCGCCTAGGCTACGATGTCTTCTCCCGCACCCTCTACGGCTCCCAGTCGGCGTTAAAAGTGGTGGTTTTAGCCACGTTACTCAGTATTTTGACGGGAGTCCCCCTCGGACTGGCCAGCGGCTATCTCGGGGGCAAAATTGACCGGCTCTTGCTGTTCGTCATGGATGTCATCTATACCCTACCGGGGTTATTGTTATCCATTACCTTGGCGTTTGTGGTCGGGCGGGGCTTGTTTAATGCGGCTTTAGCTCTGAGTATTGCCTATGTCCCCCAGTATTATCGGGTGGTGCGCAACCACACCGTCAGCATTAAAACCGAGTTATATGTCGAAGCCGCCCAAGCCATGGGGGCCTCGACTTGGCGCATTCTCTCGAAATATCTCTTTTTCAACGCCATTCAGACGGTTCCAGTTCTCTTTGCTCTTAATGCAGCTGATGCGATCGCCATCCTCGGCGGACTCGGCTTTCTTGGGTTAGGACTCCCCGAAGCCACCCCAGAATGGGGCAATGACCTCCGCCAAGCCCTCGAAGCGCTCCCCACCGGGATTTGGTGGACAGCCCTGTTTCCGGGCTTAGCCATGACCCTGATGGTGATTGGTTTGTCTCTGTTGGGGGAAGGCTTGAACGAGTTTGTTAACCCGAAGCTACGGCAAAATCGTTGAACCGCTCAGAGGCGAGGGGATACACTGTGGGAGTCCACGAGACCAGCCGCTGTAGGACCTGTTGGGCCTCCTCGACAATGGCAGGCCAAGCCGGTTCCTCAGACGTGGGAACATGGAGAAATACAGCTTGAGTGGGCAAGTTAGCAGCGGCGATCGCCGACAAGACCCGATAATAGGTGGCATTACAGACAAACCGGCCCGCGTGATAACTCACGTCCGTATGAGGGAGTCCCGCCACGAGATCCCAAACATCGATGGGGGTGCAATAACTCCGCAACCCCTGCACCGCGCGGCGTTCCACCGTCAGACGCGATCGCCCCTCCGCCATCCCGGCCAACACCACCCAGCGCGGTTGCACCTGTCTAATGGTGTCGAGGAGAAGGTCTGAGGCTTGTTGGGTATTAACAGGGAGTTGTCGCAACAGTAGCGAGGCCTCGGGTAAGCCACCCTGATGCTGTAATTGAGCCAAGAGATCATCACTGGAGTTGCTACGGTGATGAGGTTTCCAGATATCGAAGGATGACAACAGTAGGGACATGGACCAGTTAATCGTTAACAGTGAACAGCCAACAATTGTCCATTGTTGATAGTGGTTATTCCTAACTGTCCTCTGACCCTTGCTCTGTGTCAATCAGGCAACGAATGGTTGACTAGATTTTCGGGGTTCGGCACCACCGAGGCAAAGGGGTTTTTAACTTCCGGGATGTCCTGACCAATTTTGACCATATTTTCGTAGTTATTTTGGGCCTTGAGTTCATACTCACGACGCTCTTGAGCCTCTTTGTCTCCATAGAGGAAGGAAAACAGCCCAAATCGTCGTCCTGCGGTCACATCCGTGGCTTCGTGCATGAGGCTACAGGAAAAAATCACAGCTGATCCCAATCCTGGCCGATAGAGATGACCTCCATATTCGGGAAAACGCAGATACCCCCCTTCATACTCACCCGTATTCAGGTTGAGAGACATGGCAAAGCGTCGATGGGCTGTGCCGCCAGTGGTATTATCCCGGTGGGGACGGAAATAACCGCCGCGACTCGAATCGTAACCACCGATGCGATAGTCTTCCCGACGAGTTACGTCAAAGGAAAAGGCCTTTTGCACTTCAGGGAAGACTCGTCGTTTCATCACGCTGTCAAGATAGCGCAATAACTCCAGGTCTTTAATGAAATGGTCGCGGCGGATTTTGTGGGAATAGTTGATTACGCCAATGGTTTTATTGCCTTCCCGTCGCATTGAACCGGATTCACTGTTATCACCTTCCCATAACTCGATCAGATGTTGACAGATATCCGGGGGAAGCACTCGGGGAATGAGCAAGACGGGGGCTTGCTGGATCACCTCGCGGGGAGTCTCCTGGGGAATTTGGCGAATGTCATCTAAGATGGTGGCGATCGCCTGTGGGGGGTCGGCCAGGCTATAGATACCCATGATGGTTAAATTGGCATCGAGCAAGACAGCAGTGCGAGTATAAATGAGATAAGGGTCTTGCTCAGGATCATCACTGTCCTGGTTGTAGAGGACTCCATATTTGCGGCTGGTTTGACCGTTCACGTCAGACAACAGCCCGAAGCTGAGTTGTTCAGCGTCCCGGAACTGTTGACGCTTGTCTGGGGCATCGAGGCTAATACTAAACACCTGGACGTTTAAAGACTCGAACCGGGCGATCGCCCCCTGGAACTCACGAGCAATCTCTTGGCATTTCGGGTTAGCGTCATTGCCATAAAACACAAGTATCGTCGGCTTGCCCACCACATCGCGGAGAATGAGATAATCATTGTCGGGAGTCGGAAGTCCCAGAAGGGGGGCGGGATCACCAATACTCAGAGTTTGGGTTTGAAAAGCCATATCGAGAACAGTCGACCATCGTCGTTGCATTCAACCCATCTGTTATCGCTGATGAGGATGAAACCTAGATGAAACTATGATGAGAATTTTCTCATGGTTAGATTATCGGAAACGATAGCCGCAACCTCTGACGGTTTCAATGCGATCGGTGTTGAGCTTTTTGCGTAGATAGCCCACATAGACATCGACGACATTAGACATGGGTTCAGCGTCATAGCCCCAAACATGGCTAAGCAGTTGGGCACGACTGAGAACTTGGCCTCGATGGCGGAGGAAGGTTTCGACGAGGGTAAATTCTCGGGCCGACAACTCGATGGGGCGATCACCGACACAGACGCGACGGGTGCGTAAGTCTAAGGAAATCTCCCCTACCTTTAGCTGCATGGCGGTACGGGTGCGATCGCGTTCCTGATGACGCAGTTGAACGCGAACCCGGGCCAGAAGTTCTTCAAAGCGAAACGGTTTCGTGAGATAGTCGTCAGCCCCTCCCTCTAGGGCGGAGACTTTATCGTAAATGTCATCTCGGGCCGTGAGAATCACGATGGGGATATCTTCACCCCGGCCACGAATTTCGGCGATGGCCTGTAATCCGTCTTTTTTCGGAATCCCTAAATCGAGAACGAGCAAATCAAAATGCTGTCCTTCGGCCAGTTCGACCGTTGTTTCTCCATCACTGACGACGGTTGTTGTAAAGCCATGAGCGCGAAATCCTTTTTCTAAAAAGGCGGTAATTCGGGGTTCATCTTCAGCGATTAGGATGCGAGGCATGGGACGATCTGGCAAGAGACAAAAGATACAAGCTAAAAGACCAAAGGAAATTAACCTGTTGTTTGTTTTCAAGACGATCGCTTCCGTCAAGATGTTTCTAGGGGCAGATAAAGACGAAAGGTCGAGCCTTGATCTATCATACTTTCGACCTGAATCTGACCTCCATGAGCTTGGGCGATCGCTCGTACAATCGCCAGACCTAAACCTGAGCCATCTTCTCGGGACGTGATTCCATTCCCGCGCTCAAAACGCTCAAAAATTCGAGCTTGGTTCTCCGCCGTAATCCCGCATCCACTGTCTTCTAGCCAAATGCAGATCCGGCCTATTTCTCGCTCAGCCCCCAAAATGATATCATCTCCGGGTTTCGTGTGTTTTGTGGCATTGTCCGCCAAGTTGATGAGAGCTTGTGTTAGACGCTGGCGATCGCCCACGAGTTTCACGTTCGGTCGTTCTGCAAGGTGCCAATGACGATTCCCTAAGGCTGTAATCTTCCTAAAAACGTCTCCCATCAGATAAGGTAGATCAATCACCTCTAAATTTAAAAAATCGGGACGTTCTGACTTCGCGAGGAGCAACAAATTATTGATTAAGCCACTCATGCGATCAAGTTCATCCTCAACAATCGCAACAGTTTCTTGCTGTTCGTTCGGGTCAGGTCCCATCAACTCTAAATGACCCTGAATAATCGTAATTGGAGTGCGTAATTCATGACCAATATCGTTGAGAAGGTCTCGTTGACTGGTGAACGCCATTTCTAGGCGATCGAGCATTTCATTAAAGCGTACTGTCAACTGGGTTAACTCATCATCGCCTCGGACCGGAATACGCTGAGCCAAATTGCTCTCACTAATCGAGTCTACGGTTTCTCTCAGCACTCGCAGGGGGCTGAGGGTGCGTCCTGCAACCCACCACGTGAGGACTGCAAATCCGATAAATACGCTTAACGACACTTGAATGGCAACAACAACGGCTTCGCGAATTTCGGCAATTTCTCCCTCCATCGATTGCACAATAATCAACATTGCTTCGACCTCTTCGGTGGCGATCGCACTCGATCTATAAATTAAAGTATCTGTTCGGGTTGTATATTGTCCTTGTCTGGACGTATCAAGACTCACCAGTTGATTGAGGATATAGGGATTATTTTGTAAGCTTTTAGGCAATGCAGTTGGACTAGATTTATAAATTTCATTATCTAAAAACGTGATGATAAAAATTCCATCATAGGGAATGGTTTGATTGATATACTCATCAAAAGCATCGCGAATCTCGGAGTTGTTAACTTGACTTAAATCTCTAGTTTTAAAATTAAATCTAGTATTAAAATTCTCAATTCCTTGGTCGAGGTTATGGTGAGTTCGCTCTTGCAGTCGTAGCCACAACACTTGATAAATTGCCATGATTGATAAAATCATAGAGCCTATCATCAAGCCAAAGTAGCTAATTAAAATCCGTAAACGAATCCTAGACATGGACTTTCTCCAGGAATTACACCCGTTTATTGACTTATCTCACTCAAACCATGGTCGCTGTTTTTTTGAGCTTATCGTGGCTGTTGTAATCGCTGCCGGACAACCTCAATCGTGCGATCGCTCCACGCCATCATACCATGAGGAATAACCTTAACTTGCACCACCTCACCCACTGGCAAACAGCAATGATGAGCCGGAACAATAATAAAATCCCAAAAGGTCCAAATACTGGTCATCTCCAGATTGAGTTTCTCCAAATCCCCATTTAAATCCTGCAACAACCGACTCCCCGGCCGCATCTCTAACCCGGTTCGCCGAGGAAAGGTATACGCAAACCAAGTTCCAAAATGAGGCGAGGCGATGCTAATAAACCGTTGAACTCGGTCAACTCCCCCCAACCGTTGTAGATAGTAGCGACTAACAATTCCTCCCATACTCAACCCCACTAAATCAAAGGAAGACTCAGCCGGTAGAGTGCTGTCGATAAATTCTGCAAGTTGTCCCGCTACATCAGACAAACTTAACGCACCCCAATGATGATACAAATCGGGGGTATAAACCCTGTAGCCGTCTTGCTCTAATTGCTGTTTCATCTTCGCAAATACCTTCGATTGGCGAAAAATTCCGTGAACCAAAATAACATTTTTTTCAGGATGTATTGCAGACATAAAACCCCAATTTTTTTAGATAAAATTACAGTAAACTATCCTAAATTATAGCAATCCAAGCGTAGCTTCAGACATTCCAAAACCCGAGAAAATAACGACTTACGGCCCCTTGCCATCCCCTTACTGGAGGGTGATGTTGCCTGTTGCCTGTTGCCTGTTCCCTATTCCCTCCCGTTGCCTCATAGCAACGACGACTGTAAATAAAACGCTAAGGTTGCACTGCCAACGGGAACCGTCAAATTATCTAATCCTAAGGTCGAAAAAGATTCCAATAGAGTGGCAACCATCGCTACTAGCAAGGATACTAAAATAAGTTCCGTCCAGTTGGCCCCAGAGGCCAGTAACACAAACTGGCTGATGAGATAACTAATCACAAACATGGCCGAGGTTCCCTCAACACTTTTCGTCATCCCCAAAACACGATAGCGATGACGACCAAACCGCATTCCCACTAACGCCGCACAGCCATCACCCCAGGTCATAATTAGGATTCCCAGAGCCGTATAATAAGGAGAAGTTTGCCAAAATGCGGCAATCAAAACCCCAATACTGACGGCATAAAAGAAAGTTCCGAGGCTTTGACGACCAATACTATTGACCCCCGGAAGCAGGGGAAACCAGTAAGATAGCAAAGCCGCAAACCCGGCGACAATCGCCGCTGCAATGCCAATCCAGGCCGGGATTCCCAATCCCCAGGCGATAAGGATGACGTTTCCGGTGCCGATATGGACGATTTTACGGCTAAACTCAGGGTTAAGATGGCGGCGGCGGTAGAGTCCTTCGGCGGTGGCTAACACTAACCCCAACCAAACGACAACTAATCCACTGGAGAACCACAGAGGGATTGGGGTTAGGGAACGTCCGAACTCTAGCATGACATCTGGCACAAGAGGATTGAGGGAAGGGTTAGGGGGGGCTGAACATTCTCCATAGTATTGTTTATGGGGACGGTTAATCGCGACAGGAAACCTAGACCCATTCTAGGAGCGTTCATCGCCGCTATACCATGATAGGAGGAAGCCTCAATGTTGAATGCGATCGCCAAAAAAGTATTCTTAACCCTCATTCGGGCCTATCGTCTCCTGATTTCTCCCTGGACGTTGCCCTCCTGTCGCTTTCACCCCACCTGTTCCACCTACGCCGTCGAAGCCATTGAGCGATTTGGCCCCTGGCGAGGGGGTCTGTTGGCATTGCGCCGTCTGTTGCGCTGTCATCCCTTCCATCCTGGCGGATATGATCCCGTCCCCCCAAACGAGTCAACTGCCGTTTCTAGGGACTCCTAGCCCCCGCTATGGCAACGATTATGGGGGAGAACTATCCGCCTAAAGTTGTTATGCTAAGTTTTATGACGGCCGTGTCGGGGTCTAGGGGTCTCTGAGGCTCTGACCCCGATACAACGCCTTTGGAGAACAAAAATCGCAGTTGACCGAGGTCGACAGACTTGAACTCAACTCAAAAGGAATACAATGAGAGAGTCGTTGAATCGTGAGTTGAACCATGAGTTGAATCATGAGTTGAACCATGAGTTGAACCATCAACAGTCGACTGCCATCTTGCTTACTATCGAGGAGAACCCCAATGGATTTTATTCCCGAATCAATTAAACCCTGGCTGAACTTTGTTCACCCGTCACTGATGTGGGTTATGTTGGCGATCGCCATCTATGCCCTCTATACCGGTCTCAAAGTCCGTAAACTGCGCTCCGCCACCGGTGAGGAGAAAAAAGAGCTCGTTCAAGGAGACTTCCGCAGCAAACACTTCAAAATCGGCTCATTGCTGTTAGTGGGTATCGTCTTCGGGGCGATCGGCGGTATGTCCGTCACCTACATCAACAACGGTAAACTCTTCGTGGGTCCCCACTTACTCGCGGGACTTGGCATGATGGGACTCGTGGCCCTCTCAGCCTCCCTGGCCCCACTCATGCAACGAGGGAAAGACTGGGCTCGCTACAGCCATATCAGCCTCAATATCGCCGTCGTCGGCCTATTTGCTTGGCAGGCCGTTAGCGGAATCGGCATTCTGCAACGGATTCTAGAAAACTTCTAGTCTCCCCTGGGGGCCAGTTTGGCCCCCAACGGTCATCCTAAGCGTCACCTCAAGCGCCTACTCAATGCCATGATGAGCCAGAGTACTACGAATCGCCGCAATGCGACGGGCTTGGTCATAGCGTAACCATTCCCAGTTATTGCGGAAACCGCTGGCTTCCAACCGTCCCGTAGCGGGGTTGATATAGCTATAAGTCCGCGCCTCTAGGATCGCATCGACACCTGTAAAGCCTCGGGCCTTCAACTGTTGTAAATTCGCTAGATAATGTTGAGCCGCCAAAGGAGCTTGGTTGGCTAAATCCAATCCCGCCACTAACTCCAACACCGACAACTCCATATTGTGCGCCGCCGCGTACTCTTGCAGAGCCTCGTTGTACCGATAAATCCGTTGCAGTTGCAGCCAGTCCGCTTCTTCAGGGGTTCTGGCACCATGTTGATAACTGAACGTTCCCATATTATGTTTGCCATTACCGGGATCGCGGTGTCCCCAGTAGCCAGAGGTTTTGCCACCATCAATGGTGCGCGTTCCTTCAGCTAACCCAATAGCGATGGTTCCGGGGGCATTAGAATCGGCAAATAGGCGTTGTATGAGGTCTGGGTTGACTAGCGCCGAGTGAATCGGTTGTCCCGAGGAGGTCATAGGGATTTGGCGATCGCCGATGGACCCGTTGGGATTGATAGCGATGGGCGCTAATCCTCCCCCTTTCACCATGGATTTGTACAGCAACACCGCAATATCGGCTCGCGTAGCCGAGAAATGAGGATAAAGTGCGGTTTCTTCCTCCTCATTGGCGATAATAATCTCATGACCGAGAACTGCCTTGAGAGACTCATGAGCCGATTCTGGAATTAACTCAAGATCGCTAAAGCTTAAAACCGTATTGGCCTCTAACTCCTCCGTCAACTCTAAATCCAAGTTCTTGGCTAAGGCCACCAAGGCTTGCAAGCGAGAGACCACCGGTTCCGGGGATTTCTCAGCCGACTTCCCGCTTAAGCGTTTCCCAAAACGCTCCAGATGAATCTCTGTCTCGGATGTATCACTATCCGTTTCATCGGCTTTCGTCTCTTGGCCCGACTCAGCCGTTGTCTGAGCATCACCGGTCAGACTATCTAATGTATCCGTTTCTGAGGCTTTCAGAGATGGGTTCATGGCTTGACGCGCTTCGACACTGTGAGTCAGCCAAGCCTGGAAATCTGCTTCCGTCAGAGGTGCATCGGGGTTAAACTGCTCATCCTCAGCAGCGGGGATAATCCCTTGGCGAGCGAGTGCTTCGATATAGGGTCGTTCCCAGCGATCGCCCAAATCAGCAAACTCCACGGTATCTTGGAGTTCAGGAATATCGATATTGTTGCCCAAAATTGGCGCTGGGCCATCGAGGGACTCCGGCGCACAGACGCGCATTCCACCGGCGCGTCCCGTTTCCGCCGGACTCAAGTGAACCACATTGCAGTTATCGGGAAGTTGAATCCCCACCGATGCAGCGCTGACTGCACCCGCATTGGGGAAAATGGCGGCCAATGCGATCAGGGTAACAGGGGGAAACTTCATAGCCTTAAGCAATCCTTTCGTAAAATAGTCAGAATAGGGGGGCAGTTAATAATCTGTCTTCGTCCTTCAAGACTCTAGCGCAAACTTCGGGAGAATTGGCGATCGCCCCTAAGACTCCCCCAGTAATTCCCAGACATCAGCCATCGAGACAGGAGTGTTGTGGCAGTTTTTTGGCGGCGATCGCCCCAGTTTTCTCCCGGCCGATTAAACTAGAGACAGTTGACCGATCGCAAGGGGGTGCAAGTTCCCACTGGTCGACTCAGATTCCAAGTATCAGACCGCGACCCGTTCTAACGACTCGTTTTTCCCAACTATGACGCGTAGCAGCCGACCCAGTAGCAGAGCCAAATCCGCCTTAAACTACACTCTCCTCGCCATCATCGGGGGTGTGTTTATTCTCGGTGTGGGAATTGGTATTGCTTTTAGTTCCACCACCAACGTCAACGCTCAAAACGTCGCCTCCCGAGAATTTCTCGATCGCAGCGTCGCCAACCCCGAACTCTGCGTGCAATATGGGGCCAGTGCCATGGTGGTTGAAAGCTACGCCTACATCACCATGAACCCGTTTAACGTCTATGTGTCCCAGCCCAGTATGCACCCCGGCTGTGTCATCCGGAACACCAACTGGTCGGTGCTAGAACGCATGAACGTCGTCTCCTCCAACGAAGTCCGCAATTGTCGGAATCGCCTCAATACCTTCGGCTTTATGGGCGATATCAACAACGATCCCAAAGTCCAATGTATCTATCAAAACCAAGCCGACGATAACAATTTCCTCGCCCCTCAAGGCGGCACAGGAGTCGGCAATAAGGCCCCAGAATCTAACCGCTTCTAGGACGAAGGTTCAGTTCGATGAAATTTTGTTGCCCAGCGATGCTGACGTTGCGATGACAGGGCTGAAAGTTCCGAACTGTTCCCTATTCCCTATTCCCTATTCCCTATTCCCTATTCACTATTCCCTATTCCCTATTCCCTATTCCCTTCCCAACAACAAAAGCGCACCATAACGGTACGCCTGAACGAGTCTATCTGGGGAATTTGAGAACTGAAACATCAGTTCGACGAGAACGGAGAGGGAGGGATTCGAACCCTCGGTACGGAGTTCACCGTACAACAGATTAGCAATCTGCCGCTTTCGACCACTCAGCCACCTCTCCAGGTGCAACAGATAAACATCGTAGCATATCTGTTGGACATTGCAAGAGATTTAAGAAATTTTTTTCCCTAGCCCTGAGACAACTCTCGCATCGCCTGGGCCACCTGTCCCGAAATAAACGGTAACAGGGTATCACTGCGACTTTGGTCGGGTCCCTCACTGAACACCACCAACAGATAGGGATTAGCGTCGGCCAGTTCAATATAGGCCGCATCATGGCGAACTTGACTGGTTAACCCCGCCTTCGACCAAACCCCAGTCTCTAAGGGTAAACCATCGCCGAGAAAGCCCGTCACCTGGTTTTCAGGATCGGCGTCTAAGGCGGCGGGGTCCAGGTTGCGTTGCATCAAGGCCATCATCTGCTGGGAGCGTTGCGACGATACCGCCACCCCGCCGACAATACTATGTAATAAGCGAGCGGTAGCGTTGGTGGTGAGCATATTGCGGTTGTCCATCATCGTGCCGAGAAAGGCCCGTTCCCGACCATAGGCTCCATCACACCAGGTTTTATGATTGACATTGATGGTGGCCAATTCCTCCCAGCCTAGGGATTGGAAATAGCGGTTGACGATGTTGCGTTGACTTTTCCAGGTTTCAAAGGGGCCAGGGGGCAATTCGGGACCGCTGGTGGTTCCGGTGAGGACATCGACGATTAAGCTGGTGGCATCGTTGCTGGAGTCGACAATGCTATCGCGAATGGCGCGATCGAGTTCCGGTGAGGGTTCAATCATGCCCGTCTCTAGCCATTCGTAAACGGCCACTAGGTAAAATAACTTGACGACACTGGCCGGGTAAATGCGTTCAACTCCTCGATAGTGGAAGCCTCGGGGTTGATATTTCCAAAATTCCTCGGCACTGAGGGCACCGCCTGTGTTGACCGCAATGGGGGGGTCATAGGGAATCCAGGTCAGGGCCAGTTGGTTTTTGGGGAGTTGGGGAAAGGCCTGCCAGATTGCCTCTAAAATGCGATCGCCGACTGGTTCGAGTTGTTCGTCTTTTCGGAAAAACGTCATGGTGGAGTTTACTAATGCCTACAGGAGCGATCGAGTTGCCTGAATCCGGGGAATATCGCAGTCTTGCCCCGCTCAATCTTTATGATTCCCCCCAATGCGATCGCCTGGCAACCCAGGCCGCACCAGGGCGACATTTGCGAATTGTATCACTGCCCCAGGGAGAGACGGGGGCGCTACGGGGGCGCCTGTGTGAAGATGACTATCCCGGTTGGCTGGCCCCAGATGCGGTGGCCCAACTCCAACCCACTACGCCCTATAGGCCGGTGCGTTTCTCGGAGATGGAAATTCGCGATCTCATCCCCCAGGTGATTGAGTTTACCCAGCAGGCTATGGCTAAGTCGGAGTATTACCTCTGGGGGGGAACCCTCGGCCCCAATTATGACTGTTCGGGGCTGATGCAAGCGGCGTTCGCCTCAGTGGGGGTGTGGCTTCCCCGAGATGCTTACTTACAAGAAGCCTTCAGCCTCACCATTGGCACTGATGTCATGCAACCGGGAGATTTAGTCTTTTTTGGTACGCCTCTCAAAGCCACTCATGTGGGCTTATATCTCGGTGATGACCGCTATATCCATAGTTCTGGTCGAGAACTTGGTCATAATGGCATTGCGATCGATTATCTCAGGGACGGGGGCGGCCAAGTCAGTCGCAACTATCGACGCATTCTGCGAGGGGCGGGCCGCGTTAGCCGCAGTTATCAACCGGGAGATTTGTTGGATTTGCAACCGGACTAAGGATCCCAAAGTCTCTACAATAAATGGAGGACTTCCCCCTCAACTGACCTCACCATGCACGTTACCTTTCAAATTCTGCGCCAAACTCGCGATAACGCTCCCCACTTGCAAACCTATCACCTCGATGTTGACCCCAGTGAGACGATTCTCACCTGTCTCGATCGCATCAAATGGGAACATGATGGCACTCTCGGCTATCGCAAAAACTGCCGTAACACCATCTGTGGCAGTTGTTCGATGCGGATTAACGGCCGTTCGACTCTGGCCTGTAAAGAAAACGTCGGCGCAGAATTAGCCCGGTTGCGACAAATTCATGGGCTATCAGATGAGGACATCCCAGCGATGACCATTGCCCCCATGGGGAATATGCCGGTGATTAAGGATTTGGTGGTGGATATGCGCAAATTCTGGGATAACCTGGATGCTGTAGATCCTTATGTGAGTACCCAGGCCCGGCAGATTCCCGAACGGGAGTTTTCCCAATCGCCTCAGGAACGGGAAAAACTCAGTCATAGTGGTAACTGTATTCTCTGCGGGGCCTGTTACTCGGAATGTAACGCCGTGGAGGTGAACCCGGATTTTGTCGGTCCCCACGCTTTGGCGAAGGCCCAGCGGATGGTTGATGATAGCCGGGACGATCGCACGGAGGCCCGTGTGGACCAATATGAACAGGGAACGGCTGGAGTTTGGGGCTGTACTCGTTGTTATTACTGTAATTCAGTTTGCCCGATGGAGGTGGCCCCCCTCGATCGCATTGGTGAAGTTAAGCAAGCAATTCTCTCGCGCCGTGATGCGAACGCCAGTCGGGCGGTGCGTCACCGGAAAACTCTGGTGGAGTTGGTACGAGATGGGGGTTGGGTGGATGAACGCAAGTTTGGCGTGCAAGTGGTGGGCAATTATTTCCGGGATTTGCGCGGTTTGTTGAGTTTGGCGCCTCTGGGGTTACGGATGTTGGCCTGTGGCAAGTTTCCTCTGCGGTTTGAGAAGTCGGAGGGAACCGAGGAGGTGCGATCGCTCATTGATTCGGTGCGGGAGTTGGAGGCGCAGAATCGTTAGGGGGAACCCCGTCGGGGCAGAACCCACTCCTAGCCTCTCGGGTGGAGGCGATATTCTAAGCCCTGGCGGGGATGTCCTCTAGCTCGTAACCCTTGTGTCATGGGGGTATGGGGGCTTCTGGGGACAAGGGGCTAGGTGTCGACTTTAATGTAAAGTTTTGTACAAGGAGTCGCGTTCGTCGGAAAATCCTAGAAATAAGCGGGAAATGAGGATTTTAGATTTTCTTAAGGAAAGAAATGGTTGACAGGTCTTGGGAAAGCTTGTATCTTTAAGTAGTGCGCTAAAGCTGATGTTTTCAGTTGCCTCTCTGAGCCTCAGAATCAGGATGTAACAGAATGTTAAGTTGGTTCGCGCGATCGCACCTTGAAAGCTGGATATGGTAAGGGTTTCAAACCTATAGGTCTTTCCCTATCTTTTCCCCGCAAGGGGACGGAAACCTTGAGAAGTATCTGGCGTAGCATCTTGCGATTGACGTCTTTCCCTATCTTTTCCCCGCAAGGGGACGGAAACAACCTAAACCCGAACCGGAAATGGAGGCTGCAAAGCCCCAGGTCTTTCCCTATCTTTTCCCCGCAAGGGGACGGAAACTTCCGTTTCCGTTGTTGGATCCACGGGGTTTCCAACGTCTTTCCCTATCTTTTCCCCGCAAGGGGACGGAAACCTTGGAGGAGGGGGTAAGTCTCGAATTCCTCTCCCCAGAGGTCTTTCCCTATCTTTTCCCCGCAAGGGGACGGAAACGCCGATGCCCTCAACTCCACTTCCTCCTCGGGGGTGAGGTCTTTCCCTATCTTTTCCCCGCAAGGGGACGGAAACATAGTCCCAATCGACCCGGACTCACTGCAAGCCGAAGTCTTTCCCTATCTTTTCCCCGCAAGGGGACGGAAACAAAGACGATGATTTGTTGCTAGAAATGGCGCGGTCACCCTATGTCTTTCCCTATCTTTTCCCCGCAAGGGGACGGAAACAACAGTTCCAGCAGTTTCTCGGTCTCCTTCTCCACCCGTCTTTCCCTATCTTTTCCCCGCAAGGGGACGGAAACTTTATAGAGATAGAGGCTCTCGGCCCGCACTCTAACCGTTGTCTTTCCCTATCTTTTCCCCGCAAGGGGACGGAAACGCCGGTCCCAGTTTATGGAGACGGGGAGCCGCTTCTGCAACGTCTTTCCCTATCTTTTCCCCGCAAGGGGACGGAAACGCTATCCTGGTACTCAAAACCCTTTATCTAAGACTTATAGGGTCTTTCCCTATCTTTTCCCCGCAAGGGGACGGAAACCTTTTGTTTTCTGTCACATATTTTCACCTGTCTGTCTGATTGTCTTTCCCTATCTTTTCCCCGCAAGGGGACGGAAACAACTTATCTCCAAAGCCGGTATTTATCCCGGTGTCTGGTCTTTCCCTATCTTTTCCCCGCAAGGGGACGGAAACCCCTTCTTCATGAGTTTCCGTACCCGTCGTTTGTCCGGTCTTTCCCTATCTTTTCCCCGCAAGGGGACGGAAACTCCCAGTCTATGAGAGTGTGGTACTAGTCGCTAACAATGTCTTTCCCTATCTTTTCCCCGCAAGGGGACGGAAACCTGGAGGTCCAAGCTTCCCACGATATGTGGGAAGGAGGGTCTTTCCCTATCTTTTCCCCGCAAGGGGACGGAAACAAAGAAAGTGGTAGCCCGCAAGGCGGCCATCCGCGAAAGTCTTTCCCTATCTTTTCCCCGCAAGGGGACGGAAACACATTTTTATAGTTTAATGGTTGCAACAGATTCTAAACCGTCTTTCCCTATCTTTTCCCCGCAAGGGGACGGAAACGCGGGACATGTCAATTCCCAGCTCCTCGGCTGAGGTCTTTCCCTATCTTTTCCCCGCAAGGGGACGGAAACGCACCCCAGAGATCGCAATCCTCAATCAGGGGTCGGAGGTTGTCTTTCCCTATCTTTTCCCCGCAAGGGGACGGAAACAAGGGGTCCTCCGCAAGGAGACCTACCACCAGCAAATGGTCGTCTTTCCCTATCTTTTCCCCGCAAGGGGACGGAAACCTTCGACGAGGAGGAGGACCTCGATTTCGATGAGGTGAGGTCTTTCCCTATCTTTTCCCCGCAAGGGGACGGAAACTATGCACCCGAACAGCATCCCCGGGTTCGACTTTTTGTCTTTCCCTATCTTTTCCCCGCAAGGGGACGGAAACAAATGGAGAACCATCCACACCGCCGACAAGGCGGCGAAGGGGAGTCTTTCCCTATCTTTTCCCCGCAAGGGGACGGAAACAAGGGTTATCACCCTTTACGGCTTTGAAGTAACTCTCATAGTCTTTCCCTATCTTTTCCCCGCAAGGGGACGGAAACACCCCGGCCAGGCTGTTGAACCAGCCGGAGTCATTGTCTTTCCCTATCTTTTCCCCGCAAGGGGACGGAAACACTTCCTCTTCGGCTGTGTAGAGGAAATTATCCTCGTACGTCTTTCCCTATCTTTTCCCCGCAAGGGGACGGAAACCCCGATCCGGGTGAACGGTTTGCAAACCATTTCACCGTCTTTCCCTATCTTTTCCCCGCAAGGGGACGGAAACATTGGATGATGGGGGTTTGATTATGCTCGGGTCCCCGAGACGTCTTTCCCTATCTTTTCCCCGCAAGGGGACGGAAACTTACCCTTTTCCTGAACGACGATCTCCACGGGAGCCACCCGCAGAGGTCTTTCCCTATCTTTTCCCCGCAAGGGGACGGAAACATCGAGAACGAGAGCCTCCCCGGTTGGGTTATCCTCGGTGTCTTTCCCTATCTTTTCCCCGCAAGGGGACGGAAACGATTCGTTCGCGGTACGCACCGCCCCCATCCCCATCGTGGGTCTTTCCCTATCTTTTCCCCGCAAGGGGACGGAAACGATATAAAACATCAGCGTTTCCTTCGCGGCGGTGGTGTCTTTCCCTATCTTTTCCCCGCAAGGGGACGGAAACCCGGGCCCGGGAAGATGGTATGGGGAGCTCAATTTCTACATGTCTTTCCCTATCTTTTCCCCGCAAGGGGACGGAAACTGAAGTAAGTAGAGACACTCCCAGGTGTCTTTTTATTGTCAAAAGTCTTTCCCTATCTTTTCCCCGCAAGGGGACGGAAACCTCTTGACGAATATGAACTAGGGATGATAAGTTGGGTCTTTCCCTATCTTTTCCCCGCAAGGGGACGGAAACTACTCCGAGAACTATATCGACCCCACAGAGTCGATGAAGTCTTTCCCTATCTTTTCCCCGCAAGGGGACGGAAACTCTTATTTATAAATGATAAATTTTATTTTTATAAAAAGTCTTTCCCTATCTTTTCCCCGCAAGGGGACGGAAACTTATATATATATAGGTATACCCCCCTACCCCCTTGCCGTCTTTCCCTATCTTTTCCCCGCAAGGGGACGGAAACCTTCAACTACCGTATTACATACCGGTAGATTAGCTTCATGGCTAGTCTTTCCCTATCTTTTCCCCGCAAGGGGACGGAAACGACGAAGAGCAAGGAAAAGAACTAGACTTAGAAGAGGTCTTTCCCTATCTTTTCCCCGCAAGGGGACGGAAACAATCGGTAGTTGTAGCTACCGATTACCCCCAATAAAGTCTTTCCCTATCTTTTCCCCGCAAGGGGACGGAAACTATTCTACTTCAGTTGGACACTCAACTGGAAGAGATGGGAGTCTTTCCCTATCTTTTCCCCGCAAGGGGACGGAAACTTTGGGCCCGGATCTGGGGGGTTCCTACACCCCTAGAGTCTTTCCCTATCTTTTCCCCGCAAGGGGACGGAAACGAAGTGCAGTGCGAGCACTACGAGCGAGACGTAGTTTATAGTCTTTCCCTATCTTTTCCCCGCAAGGGGACGGAAACGCTTCATCAATCAACTCACTTAACAGGAAATCGTGAGCAAGTCTTTCCCTATCTTTTCCCCGCAAGGGGACGGAAACAGTCTTCCGCTTCTATCTGCACCTCCCAAACTTGGAAGTCTTTCCCTATCTTTTCCCCGCAAGGGGACGGAAACCTTGTTTTGCAGTTTCGCGATCATGTTTTTAACACCGTTCGTCTTTCCCTATCTTTTCCCCGCAAGGGGACGGAAACTCACACGGGAGGGGTTGACCTCATTCAAAGAAAGCTAACCCTCGTCTTTCCCTATCTTTTCCCCGCAAGGGGACGGAAACCAGGAGAATGCCCTGTAGGGGGGCGGGGAGCCCCTTGGAGTCTTTCCCTATCTTTTCCCCGCAAGGGGACGGAAACCGCAGGGAAACCTGTCCCTCGTCATCTGCAGTAATAAGAATGTCTTTCCCTATCTTTTCCCCGCAAGGGGACGGAAACCCACCCCCAGAACAAAGGGGTCCTGGTCAAGTGCTGGGTCTTTCCCTATCTTTTCCCCGCAAGGGGACGGAAACAATATTTGTAAGATGGCTATAGAAGAAGGTATGGAAGTCTTTCCCTATCTTTTCCCCGCAAGGGGACGGAAACTATGGGATTTACTGGAAAAGCAGCAGCTTTATGGAAAGTCTTTCCCTATCTTTTCCCCGCAAGGGGACGGAAACTTTGGAGTTGCTCTTGAGCCTCCTCCATATTCTCACGTCTTTCCCTATCTTTTCCCCGCAAGGGGACGGAAACACGAAGACCCCCGTGTCTCCCACCATTCCTAACATGAGGGTCTTTCCCTATCTTTTCCCCGCAAGGGGACGGAAACAAATTAACTAATTAAAGAGTAGTATAGCCATAACTACGTTCTTTCCCTATCTTTTCCCCGCAAGGGGACGGAAACTCTTCAACAGTGAATTCCCGCATCCCCCGAACGAGCTCCAGACGGTTCTTTCCCTATCTTTTCCCCGCAAGGGGACGGAAACTTTCAAGTCCTCCTGTTCCAGGAGGGTGAAGTGGGGTTCGTCTTTCCCTATCTTTTCCCCGCAAGGGGACGGAAACTCCTTGCCCAGCCAGAGCAGAGGAGATTTCCAAAGTCTTTCCCTATCTTTTCCCCGCAAGGGGACGGAAACGAGTGCTAGACACCCTTGTCGAAGATCATCCCATTCTACGTCTTTCCCTATCTTTTCCCCGCAAGGGGACGGAAACCTCCTGAGTGAATAGAGGATTAGCCTCCGATACGACCCTTTCGTCTTTCCCTATCTTTTCCCCGCAAGGGGACGGAAACGAGGATAAACCGTTCACGAGCGTGAGCGACCTAAACGAGTCTTTCCCTATCTTTTCCCCGCAAGGGGACGGAAACTTCCCTGAAACCGAATGGTCGACTGCTACGGGGGATGAACGTCTTTCCCTATCTTTTCCCCGCAAGGGGACGGAAACTTCTTTGAACGGGAGGCCCCCGAAGATGAGTTTGAGGTCTTTCCCTATCTTTTCCCCGCAAGGGGACGGAAACCTAATCAACAACGGTTAGAGTGCGGGCCGAGAGCTTCTATCGTGTCTTTCCCTATCTTTTCCCCGCAAGGGGACGGAAACCTCCAACGTCACCCGTAGTTGGATGTTGTATATCATAGTCTTTCCCTATCTTTTCCCCGCAAGGGGACGGAAACGGAGGCGAAAGCTGAAGCGGTGGACCTGGAAACCTGGCAGTCTTTCCCTATCTTTTCCCCGCAAGGGGACGGAAACCATCCCAAGCCACCGATCCATCGACCGTCCCCATGCGGTCTTTCCCTATCTTTTCCCCGCAAGGGGACGGAAACCACGGTCACGCTCTGGGACCATGGCTGTGAGGTAGAGCCAGTTGTGTCTTTCCCTATCTTTTCCCCGCAAGGGGACGGAAACTTGACTCGGTGTTGGGGGGCCCGTCCCATGTCGAACCCGTCTTTCCCTATCTTTTCCCCGCAAGGGGACGGAAACCTAGTCTCTTTATTTTTAGATCATCGCTTCAATCTCGTCTTTCCCTATCTTTTCCCCGCAAGGGGACGGAAACGTTTCAGTTTCCCTTTATCGTTTAAGACGATCGTGACTCCGTCTTTCCCTATCTTTTCCCCGCAAGGGGACGGAAACGGGGTTGACGCTGAGTTGCAGCGTCCCTAGCTTCCGGGGGGTCTTTCCCTATCTTTTCCCCGCAAGGGGACGGAAACTTGTCTGGGTCGGGGACTTCCCGCCCGGACTCGAAGCCTGTCTTTCCCTATCTTTTCCCCGCAAGGGGACGGAAACTTCGTCTAATTCTTTCTCTAGCCGGAAGGTAAAGTTTTTCTCAGGTCTTTCCCTATCTTTTCCCCGCAAGGGGACGGAAACGCTAGATAATTTGGGCTGCGAGCTGTTCTCAATTGTCACAGTCTTTCCCTATCTTTTCCCCGCAAGGGGACGGAAACAGACGAGTGGCCTGACAGCTTGCCAGGACTCGGGGTTCGGTCTTTCCCTATCTTTTCCCCGCAAGGGGACGGAAACAAGAAGAGATTCTAAACCTTCTTAAAGAGCTCAATCTTTGTCTTTCCCTATCTTTTCCCCGCAAGGGGACGGAAACGCCGCGCTACGTGAAACCCTACGGGGTGAATCGAGCGGGGTCTTTCCCTATCTTTTCCCCGCAAGGGGACGGAAACGCGCGTCGCAAGGCGCGCAAAGCCCAAGCCCAAGTCTTTCCCTATCTTTTCCCCGCAAGGGGACGGAAACATGAGGTTAAGGGGGATTAATGCTTGAGACGTCCTCAGGTCTTTCCCTATCTTTTCCCCGCAAGGGGACGGAAACTTCCCAGACTGCCTCCTTGTCCCAAACCTCTTCATTGTCTTTCCCTATCTTTTCCCCGCAAGGGGACGGAAACAAAGATTCTCCCCATGGAGTTCTAGACGATAAGGGTTATGTCTTTCCCTATCTTTTCCCCGCAAGGGGACGGAAACAACTCGTCCTCGGTAAACGAGACTTTCCTCATAACGACCCCAAGGTCTTTCCCTATCTTTTCCCCGCAAGGGGACGGAAACATACCCGTAGTACAGGTCTAGTAGTGAACCTACGCTACTGGTCTTTCCCTATCTTTTCCCCGCAAGGGGACGGAAACCTCGTCCGACCATCGGACTCAATGCGGGACTTCTACGCAGTCTTTCCCTATCTTTTCCCCGCAAGGGGACGGAAACCTCCTCAAGCGGATCCTCCATTACTTTGGACATTCCGTCTTTCCCTATCTTTTCCCCGCAAGGGGACGGAAACGCATCCTGACTATGAAGATGATAGTTGGGGTGAAGTCGAAGAGGTCTTTCCCTATCTTTTCCCCGCAAGGGGACGGAAACCTCGACAAGGGGGTAACCCCTTTTGCTTCAAGAGCCATTGTCTTTCCCTATCTTTTCCCCGCAAGGGGACGGAAACGTCTTCATTAAGTCTAAACAAGGTAGTCAAAATACTAATGTCTTTCCCTATCTTTTCCCCGCAAGGGGACGGAAACAAAACGTTTGGACTATATCCTTTTTTAATGAAGAGTTGGAGTCTTTCCCTATCTTTTCCCCGCAAGGGGACGGAAACTACGCCTTTAAGCATTTCCTTGATACCTTCCGCGTCTTCTTGTCTTTCCCTATCTTTTCCCCGCAAGGGGACGGAAACTGCTCAAAACCCCTGCCGGGATGCAGGGGGCATGGTACGCCATGTCTTTCCCTATCTTTTCCCCGCAAGGGGACGGAAACAAGCGAAGGGGGGTACGCTCAAGGGCTTGGAAACGGTGAGTCTTTCCCTATCTTTTCCCCGCAAGGGGACGGAAACACGACGTACTTGCGTCCGCCGTATTGGAGGACGCCCCCCGTCTTTCCCTATCTTTTCCCCGCAAGGGGACGGAAACTTTCATCCCGTTCTTATCTGGGAAGAACTCACGTCCCTCCTTGTCTTTCCCTATCTTTTCCCCGCAAGGGGACGGAAACGATAACCAGGTTGTTAGCGTGGAGGTCATTGTGAATAACTCGTCTTTCCCTATCTTTTCCCCGCAAGGGGACGGAAACTCAGGGAAAGTCTCCTTCAAGCTCTCCCAAGCTTGAAGGGTCTTTCCCTATCTTTTCCCCGCAAGGGGACGGAAACTTTATTAAATCTAGTGCTAAGCACTAAATCCTAAAAGCGTCTTTCCCTATCTTTTCCCCGCAAGGGGACGGAAACGTCGAAGACCTGTTGGAGCCGAAGGGGCTGTTGAGCCAGTCTTTCCCTATCTTTTCCCCGCAAGGGGACGGAAACATTTCACCTCAAATAAACACAATGAACGATCGCATTACAACTAAAAAACAAGATTATAAATGATTGGAACCAAAATACTTTTAGAGAGATAAATAATTTGTTATGGAAATTTTATATGTCAGTAATGGGAAATATCGCGAAGTAGTTTTGTATAGAAATCCACCAGAAAACCCTGCTTGGATAGTTTTAGGGGAAATTGCCCAGTCTGAATACGAAAATGTTTTTGGCACAGGAAGTATGTTCGGTAGAGATATCTGTTGGGTGGCTTTAAACCCCCAACGTGGTGATTTTTTTCAGCCATATCTACTGTCAGATACATTGTTCAATACTAAGGACGAAGCGACAATGTTTCTGTTAGATTTATTAGACTAAAGTCAACCAACCAAGTTGATAGTGATACGATTTTAAAAAATACTTGCTATACGTTAACACCGGGGAGGGCGAACAGCACCTCGACTATCGCTCGCTGAATACCGTTCGCCCTTATAGACATTGATGCTACGACGTCTGAAAGTCGGTATGTTCTTGATGAACAGGGAGCGAAGGCAACAAAAATTGTTCCACTTCTGCACAAAGACACATCCCTGGGGAACCAACCAACATCCAATTTAATATTACTCGCCAATTCTTTGACCACGAGTTTGAGTAACCGCAGGTTCCTGAGGCAAATTTGCCCGAGTTAGATGTAACTCATAGCCAAGCCAAGCCAACATTCCACCCATCACCGCAACCGTAATCAAGAGGGTACTCGTGAGTAACTGTACCTGTCCAGATAACCGCTCAACCTCCTGATTGCCCCGTTCAACAACAACCAAATTTTTCTGAAGTTGTTGCTCCGGTTGTAACGAACTCGATGAAACAGCAGCGACTTCGTTTTTTACTTCGTTGTTTTGAGACTGCGTTTGCTTCTCAAACTCCACCAAAGAACGGAGCCAATCAGCAATTAACAACGGACAATTTGCCTTAAACCAACGCAGTCCAAAAAAGAGGAAAACAGGCTTAGAGACCTTAGTGACCGGTCGAAATACACCCCGAAGTATGCGACTGCGAAGTTGACGGTAGTAGATATTTTCCACACCCATATCATAAAGGGCCGCCAAGACAATTTTTGCCGTGGCCTCTTCCCGCTCAAACAAATGCTCCAAAGTTAGAAGCATCTCATCCATACTTTTGTGTTCTACCGCCTCTCGCGGTGAGTTCGGTTGATTTGACTGGGTATCCATAGCTTCGGGAGAATCACTATCTCCATTAAAGCGTTAATCCTGGCAACGCCAAGTCTCAGATAAACCTTCGTTAACAATTGCGAGCAGAGGCCACTCAAGCCATCAAACTAGATAAGGCGAGTCGATCGCCTCGATGTCCCATAACCCCGCATCGAGTAGCGCCTGATAGAGAATCACCGCCACCTCACCGCGAGTTGCATCCCGATTAGGGTTGAGGCGATCGCCGTCAGGATAATTCACCACCAAGCCGCGCTGCACAGCCATCGCCACCGCCGGTTTCGCCGCCGTAGCAATCTCTTGATGATCGCGAAATTGCTCCAACCTCGCCACATCCGCGTCCCCCAAATTCTGGCCACTCACCAACGCCAACCAAATCGAGACTCGCTGCACATTCAACTGAGGCGCAAAGCGATCGCCCCCCACCCCCGACATAAAGCCACCACGAGCCACCTGTTGAATCGCCTCAGCCGCCCAAAACCCCGGAGAAACATCCCGGAAAGCGATCGCCTCGCGCACTGGCGGCGGATTAAACGCCGTCGCCAACAACGTCGCAAACGCCGCCCGGGATAGAGGCGCATCGGGGCGAAAACTACCATCAGGATAGCCATTCAGCAATCCCTTCCTCATCAACACCGCCACAAACGGCGCAGTCCAATGATCATCCAAATCCGTAAAAGCCGGCGCCGCCAGAGTATCCGCCGTAATCACATAGGGTGACTCCCTCGGCGGCACCTTGCCCAACTGCACCAACGCCTGATACACCGTCACCGCCACTTCCGCCCGTGTCATAGACGCTTGAGGCCGTAAGCGGCGACGATTAGGGTAATTGGCCACCAACTCCGCCACCGTCGCTTGAGCGATCGCCGTTTGAGCATAACTGGGAATCTGCTTGCGATCGCCATAAAACGACAGCACCTCCGTCTCCGCCTGAGGAGCTAACCCCAAGCCATTCACAATCGCCACCCAGGCCTGAGTCCGCGTCACCGAGTCCTCAGGGCGAAAACTGCCATTGGGAAACCCCGCCATAAACCCCATTTGGTTCGCCTTACGAATGGCCGAATAGCCCCAAAACCCCGCCGAGACATCTAAAAACACCTGCGGCTCACGCACTGAGGGAACCTCAAAGGCCTTCGCCAAAATCGCCGCAAAACTAGCCCGCGTCAGCGGTGCATCCGGTAAAAAGCGGCGATTTCCCACCCCGGAAATCACCTCCCGTTCAAACAAATCCTCAATAAATCCTTCCGCCCAATGGCCCGTAATATCCTGTAACTCTCCTGGGGGAGACGGTTCCACCTCAGCCGGGGCTAACACCGTTTCAAACTCCTGAAGATACTGAGCCGCCTCCGTTTGAGAAATCCCATAAACCTTAGAAAGCTGACCCCGTTGAGCCAACACCTGACGCACCTCAGAATTGGCAATCTCCGAGAGTTGCCGTCCCTGATGCAACGCCAAAGCCGCCGCAATGCCTAACCCCTGAGCCACCCCGACATTGTATTCAACAATCCGGCCCGCCGAAGAGGCATAACCGGGAAAATCCGACGCGGGACTCACCACCGCCAAATTGGCAACGGATTTGACTTGAGCATGATCAATCCCGATGTTAAACACCGGTTTAGCATGAATACTGACACTCTCATAGCCCTTGCCCCGTGCTTTCTGACCTAATCCCTCAATGCCGCCGCGTACATCGAAATGATAGCCAAAGGTGCCCAAGGCCTCACCGGCATCCACTCCACCGTTGAGCATTTTCGCACCACTGAGGGGACTGACTGCCCCACTGATATTCCCAGCATGACGAATATAGAGTTCCTCAGCGGGGCGCACCTCTGAAGCGCCAAAACTCTCCATAAACCAACGTCGCACCTGCTCAAATTCCCCTAACATCGCCTCCGTTGGACGGGCGTTCTTGCGGGCGAGGGCCTCGGCTTCGGAACCGGTAACAAACCACAAGAGGGAGTTCCAAGAGAGGCGGTTCCCCGGCAAAATGGCCACATTGCCATTGTCGAGGAGAAAGCCACTCTTTTTGAGGGAAAAGGCCCGGTTGCGGCGAGCATGGTAGCCAATGCTGAGGGCGCGCGATCGCACATCAATAAAATCGCGATCGCTATAGAGTTTCAACGGTCGTCCTTGAGCGTCTCTTAGGGAGTTCTCTAAAAACTTAGCAATGCCAGGATCTCCCCCAGAAGCCAGTTTCAATAATTGCTGTCCCATCGAACTTTGGGAATCGAGGAGATTGCGTAAATAGTAATCCTCCACCTCCCGGACTTTGGCGACACTCACCCCCTCCGTTTCAAAACACAGCGTCACCGGCAGTTCCGCCTCCGGGAGTCCGAAGGTAGCAAATCCTTGTAATTTCTTAACTCCAGCGGCTTGGGCCAGTTCAGCATTCACTGTAGCGTCAATGAACTGGCCCGCCAAAAAGGTCTCACCGCGCGTCAAGCGGATACCACTGAGGCGCGATCGCGTTTTCAACACCTCAGCGATCTCAGCCTGTCCCGTCATTAAGGCCCCCACCTCCCCCAACATGGCTCGTAGGGCAGCATTCGCCCGCAACGGATCGAGAGCAATAAACTGGACTTGGGCGCGTTTGAGAAATTCTTGATAAATAGCCGGAGGATCACCAAATGTATCTAATCCATGACGGCGACGGACATCGGCAGGAATGCCACTGCGATCGAGATAGGAGAGTCCGCCGCGCACTAGATGTCCGCCAATGAGTCCCGTCGCGGGGCCTTTGAGCATCAGCAGCGATCGCGGCCAATCCCCCGTCCGCTGGCGCAACTCACGAGCCGCCGTCACTAACGCTAAAACACCGGGAACTTCATCACCGAAAACAATCAGATCAAAGGTGCGAACCATAATCAGATCACCATACAGGGGAGAGACCTCCAGTGTATAGCAATCCCCTGACACCATCGCCGCTGCCGGGTTGCTAATTCGATTCATCAACGGGACTGGCGGGATTCGAACCCGCGACCTAGCGCTTAGGAGGCGCTTGCTCTATCCATCTGAGCCACAGCCCCAAAACTTTGGACATGATAACAAGTCGTTGGCTGCGATCGAAAAGTTCCCATCAAAAGGCTTTCATTCCCCCATGCCCATGTCGATAGAGGGACATTCCCCCCAATCGTTTTTTGAATCAGAGTGATACACTACGGGAAATCCCACTCCTAACTGGCTTGTAAGGGAGACCCTTAGCTTCCGACCTATCCCTGGGTCGATTTGGACAATTGATGGCTGTTGCCGATACGTTAAGCCAGACCCTTGAGACTACCCTGATTCGGTTACAGACTTTTGTGTCTCAAACAACATTCAAACCGGTCTGCCCCGTTCTACCCTAGAAGTGGGACTGCCGATCGCGAATTGAACATAGATTGGGATGGGTACTGCATTGGATGGGAGCCGTATGACAGCCGAGGATTCTAACCGAGATCGTTTTGGGCTGACCACGGCGAAAGTTGCTGTCATTATGATTCCCATTGTCTTAGCAATTTGGCGAGGACAAGAACTTTGGCGGCGCTACCTATCTGACTCACAGGGATTGACCGTATCTCAATGGAGTCAACGTGAGTTCGGTCAACTTGACTTAGAATCTTGGCTAACTCTGACGTTGACGGGATTCATGGGTGTACTGACGACAATTGTGCTGACAAACATTTTACTGTTTCTACGTCGCCTGTATCGACGGCTTCGTTCCCCACGCGGCGATCGCACCGCTGTTGAATTTGCCCTCAATCGCGAACGCCTGTTTAATCATACGCTGATTGAAGCGAATCCGGCATTTGTTGTCGCGATTTCTCCCTCAGGAGAGGTGCTGCGCATGAACGAAGCGATGCTGACGGCTTTGGGGTATTCCCGCCACGAAGTCCTCGGGCGAGATTATCTGTCGACGTTTATTCCCCCTGAGGAGCAACCACGGGTGCGAGAGATGTTTCAGAGCCTGGTTCATCTCCAAGATATGACCCATAGCGAAAGTTCTCTCATGACACGGGATGGACGAATCTTGTGGGTGGCTTGGCATGGTCGCTCAGTTCGTCAATGGCCCCAGGGGTGTTGTGAATTTATTATTGGTATTGGCAATGATATCACCGATCGCCAGCGTACCATCCAAGCCCTGGCCACGGCCGAAAGCAAATATCGCAGCATTTTTGAGAACGCCATTGAAGGGATTTTTCAAATCTCTCCAGAGGGCTATTATCTCAGTGCCAATCCTGCCTTAGCAACGATTTTGGGCTATGATTCTCCGGAGCATTTGATTCGTACCCTCGATAACATCGATCGCCAACTCTATGTTGATTCAAGTCGTCGCAGCAAACTGCTACGACTGTTACAAACCCAAAACGTTGTGTCAGGTTTTGAGGCGGAAGTCTATCGCCGCGATGGTTCAGTGGTTTGGATTTCTGAGGATGTCCGTGCGGTGCGTAACGAGCATGGAGTGTTGCTTTACTATGAGGGGTCTGTGGTGGATATCACAGAACGCAAACGCACTGAACAACGACTGCGCTATAACGCCTCTCATGATGAATTGACGGGATTATGGAACCGAGGCTGGTTTCTCTCCCAACTTGAACGCAGTTTGCGGCGATCGCGTCGTCACCAGGAGTATCGTTTCGCACTGTTATTTCTGGACTTAGATAATTTTAAAGGGGTTAATGATAGTCTCGGTCATGTAGTGGGCGATCGCCTGCTGTTAGAAATCGCCCAACGACTCGAACTGTGTTTACGTCCGGGAGATGCTTTAGCTCGACTCGGTGGCGATGAATTTACCATCTTGATGGAAAATATCCGCGATCTCGACGAGGCCATTGAACTGGCCGAACGGCTACAACAGTCTCTCCAAGACCCCCTTCAAGTGGCCAATCATCGTATCTTTACCCAAGTTAGCATTGGTATCGCGCCAGGAGACCCGAGTCACCGTCAACCTCAAGATTTATTACAGGATGCCGATATTGCTCTGTATCGGGCGAAAAAGCAGAAACCCAGCCAAGGCTATGTCCTGTTCGATCGCACCATGCGCAGTGAAACCGTACGACGGCTGCAACTCGAAACGGACCTGCGAGGAGCGATTAATCGCAATGAACTCAATGTGGTGTATCAACCCATTGTCTGTCTCAAAAGCTTAACCGTGACTGGATTTGAAGCCCTCGTCCGCTGGCGACATCCCCAGTATGGGAATATCTCTCCTTCCGAGTTTATCCCCATTTCCGAGGAAAGTGGCTCAATTCAAGCCCTGGGAGCCTGGGTATTACGCACCGCTGGCTATCAACTGCGATCTTGGCAAGAAACAGTGAGCGGCTGCGATCGCCTCTCGATGAGCATTAATCTCTCGGGAAAACAACTCTCGCCGGCCTTTATTGAGCAACTCGATACCCTTTTAGCCGAAACCCATCTCGATGGACAAACCCTAAAACTCGAAATCACTGAAACCGCCTTGATGGAAGATGTTGATACGGCCATCGGCCTGCTCGAACAAATCCAACAGCGTCAAGTCGTCCTTTGTCTCGACGATTTTGGCACTGGCTATTGTTCTCTTAACTATCTACACCGCTTTCCCATACAAATTCTGAAATTAGATCGCTCCTTTATCGAGCGGTTGTTTAACGGCGATGGCCAGCCTCCCATTGTGCAGGCGATCGTCAATTTGGCTCAACACTTACAGATTAAAACCATCGCTGAAGGCATTGAAAATCTACAGCAACTGCAATACCTACAAAATCTCGGTTGTCATTACGGACAAGGATATTGGTTCTCCCGTCCCCTTGCATCCCAAGCAGCCGAAGCGATCTTACAACAGCAGTTTGATCCCAAAGCCTTAGTCCGTTAAAACCGGCGGTATCCTCGTCTTCTTGGCTGATGCTGAGTCATCTCATCTGACGTTGCGAGTTTTTTCGCGTCACCTCAATGTCAAGCGACAGTCATAGGATTGACAAACCTGATGATATCGTGTAACGCTAATGCCTAAATTTAGGCGTTGATCCGTTGGCGATCGCGCCTCAGGGTGCATCGTTCCTGGCCTGGAGCGAAATGATAAAGGTTCTTGACCTGATTCAAGCTGTTGAGACCTCATGTTCTAGGTTTTGGATAAAATCAAAACCAACCTTTCATCTCTACTGAGCTGAGACTGTCGTTCTGGAGGACAGACCCATTAATCGTTCTTTTGACTCTAAGGAACTCCGTTCCCCCTATCCCAACACCAATCGTCCTGATACTGCACATCCCCCTATGCCAAGCAACACGCAAGAACTGACCGCCGCTACGGAAGTGACTGAGTCCGTTCTGCATATTTGGGGACGGCAGTCTCTCACTGGAGACGTCACCATCAGCGGCGCTAAAAACGCTGCCCTGGCCCTGATTGCCGGCGCCTTGCTCTGCCCCGAAACCTGTCGCCTACGCAATGTCCCTGGACTGGTTGACATTGCTCGAATGGCGCAAATTGTCAGCGCCTTAGGGGTTAAGCTGCGCCGTGACGGGGATCTGATGGAAATCGATGCAACCCATATCGGTCAATCCCAAGCTCCCTACGAACTCGTTAGTCAACTCAGGGCCAGTTTCTTCGTCATTGGTCCGCTGCTGGCTCGCCTGGGTGTGGCGAATGTTCCCCTTCCCGGTGGCTGCGCCATCGGCGCTCGTCCCGTTGACTTGCACGTTCGTGGCCTACAGGCCCTCGGGGCTGATGTTCAAATTCAACATGGTGTTGTCCGAGCCTGCATCGCCGGTGGACGACGTCGCTTGCAAGGGGCCAAAATTTATCTCGACTATCCCAGTGTCGGTGCTACGGAAACCCTAATGATGGCCGCTACCCTCGCTGATGGGGAAACCATCCTCGATAATGCGGCTCAAGAACCTGAAGTTATTGATTTAGCTAACTTCTGTCGCGCCATGGGGGCGCACATTCAAGGTGCGGGAACCAAAACGATTCGGATTCAGGGAGTTCCTAAACTCCATACAGCCGACTACAGCATTGTCCCCGATCGCATTGAAGCCGGCACGTTTCTGGTGGCGGGCGCCATTACCCAGTCCGAGATTAGCCTCTCACCGGTCATTCCTGACCATCTAACGGCTGCCATTGCCAAGTTACGTACCGCAGGGACTCAGGTGGTCATGGATGCTCCTGACCGCCTGCGAGTCATCCCTGGGGCGATCGAAGCGGTCGATATCGAAACCCAACCCTTTCCCGGATTCCCTACTGATATGCAGGCCCAATTTATGGCCCTACTCACCCTCAGTGACGGTAGCAGTGTGATCACGGAAACGGTCTTTGAAAATCGCCTGCGTCATGTGGCGGAATTGCAGCGGATGGGGGCTGATATTCGCGTTAAAGGCAATATTGCCGTAGTTCGTGGGGTTCCTATGCTCTCAGGCGCTCCCGTGGTGGCCACGGATTTACGAGCCTCAGCCGCTCTGGTGTTAGCTGGATTAGCGGCTGAAGGCAAAACCATTGTCCAGGAGTTACGACATCTCGATCGCGGCTACGAAAATCTAGCCGGAAAACTCCAAAAACTCGGCGCTCAGGTCGAACGAGTGGCCATCACCAACGACAGCACCCCCTAACCTTCATCGGATAGAGCTTGAAAAATAGACAGTTGAAAATGGACGGTTAAAAGTAGTAAAACACTTGCTAAGCAAGGTTTACTACCATTATCGCTGTATTATTTCATCTGACTAGCGACAATAAGTCACTAGCCCAAACAGTGAGCCATCGTTGGATTGACTCACTGTTTGCCTTTTAGGGCCGCCTATCAACTATTCACTATTCACTATTCACTATTAACTATTCCAAACTATGTACACTTAGACAAGATTAGTTTTTCCTCCTCCTCATCATGTCTTTTCCCAAAACCCTCTTGCTGGGGCTAAAGTCGGAACAGTTCCGTCATCCCCTCGATTTACAGGCCACCACAGCCCTAAAACAGATTCCTGGCGTCGATTTACTGGTGCGAAATTTGTTGGGGGCTTTGGGAGAACAGTATTTTTATCTCGAAAATATCGCCTCGGGGGTGCGCGTCAGCGAACAGCAACTCCCCGAACTGCATCAGTTACTGGTTGAGGCGGCAAAGGTGTTGGATGTCGAAGCACCGCAATTGTATGTCCGCCAACATCCAGTGCCGAATGCCTACACCTTTGCCATGCGGGGACGACAAGCCTTTGTGGTGCTGCATACCTCGTTAATTGAACTGTTAACCCCCGAAGAAACCCAGGCTGTGATTGCCCATGAATTGGGACATCTCAAATGCGAACATGGGGTCTATTTGACCTTAGCCAACTTAATTACCCTCGCGGTGGGGCAAGTGCCAAATTGGGGAACCCTCGTGGCCCAGAGTTTACAGGCGCAAATGTTGGAATGGCTGCGCTGTGCCGAGTTTAGCTGCGATCGCGCCGCCTTGTTAGCCACCCAAAACCCTCGCACCGTCATGTCAGTGTTGATGAAACTGGCCGGCGGTTCCCCAACACTCTCCCCACAGTTGAACCTAGATGCCTTCCTAGAACAAGCCCGCTCCTATGATGACATCAGCGATGATGCCCTCGGAGACGCCCTCAAACAACTGCAAACCGAACAATTGAGCCATCCAGTTCCAGTTCTACGAGCGCGGGAGATTGATCGCTGGGCCAGCAGCCAAAATTATTCTGACTTGTTAAATCAGAGTAAAAGGTGCTATAGTGACAAAACCAACGCAACGGGCGGATGGCGAAATTGGTAGACGCACCACACTCAAAATGTGGCGGCTTCGGCCGTGAGAGTTCGAGTCTCTCTCTGCCCATTCAAAAATCAAGGCAAAAAGGCTAGGGGTAAGACCACCTCTAGCCTTTTGCTATGGGAACGGCGATGTCACCCGGCTGGGATGTCTGAAGCAGCCGGCGGGAACCCTGCTATAACAGAGAGGGGCGATCGCCCTTGCGGACTGCCTAGGAACCTCAATTGTTATGACTGTCGATAAATCTCTCTCAACGGCTAACCCCTCAACAGCCACATCCGGCTCATCCTGGTTTGCCAAAGCGGCGATCGCCGTGTTCGTGATTTTGCTCCTCCTCGGTGCAATTCCCAAATATCTGCAAGGGAAACCTCCCATTGACGCCATTCCCGAGGCTCCAATTTCCTCCCTACAACAGCTCACAGAAGAAGGATTAAGCCTGGAAAATTGGACCAGCGTTGATCGTCAGAACGTACGGCTTGGTCCCAACGACTGGGTTATGCAAACCCTGACCTGGGACAGCAATCAATCCACAGAAGCCCCGAGCGATTGCGGGTCCCGTACCCGTTGCGATCGCGCCACCATCCTCATGAGTCCCCAGCGCGTCCAAACCGGGACCTCCGCCCAACCTCAGATGGAATGGCTTGACGTGCGGGGACTCGGACGAGCCCAGGGACAAACCTGGACTGAAGACCAATATCAACAGATTGAATTTAGCCCGAGCAACACCCCCGGACAAGAGACAACCGTTCACGTCCGCTACTTCCGAGGCCGAACCGAACAGCGCAGCTTTGCCATTGCCCAATGGTATGCTTGGGAAAGCGGTGGCAATCCCAGCCTAGTGCGTTGGTTTTGGCGCGATCGCATGGCTCGCATACAAGGTCGTCGCCTTCCCTGGGTAGCCGTATCTCTAATTGTTCCCATCGAGCATCTCAGCCCCGTCGAAGCCGCCCGTCCCTTCATCAAAGCCTTTGCCCAAGAGGTTCATGAAGCTCTCATCGAACAGGGCTTCACCGCCGAGACAAGCTCCCAATAACGCTGTCAAGGACTATTCCAGGGGTATTCCAGGGGATCTGCATCTTCTACCCCGCCATGTCCTCTCGAAGCCCGAGATTCGCCATGACCCAGTTTCCCTTTCTCTCCTTCCTCTCCTTCCCCTCCTGGCGTTGTCGTACCGCCGTGGTCTCCGGTGCCGTACTCCTGGCCATTCAAGTGCTGCCCATGGCCAAGGCGATCGCCCAAATTCAGACGCTTCCCGCAATCCAGGACTCCCCCGACAACGAGACAACTGGCGAACCCGAAGCCAATCCACAGATCCTAGATCCCAGCGTTCCTCAACCGCGATTCTCGCCTCAATGGCAACAAATCGAGACCCAGTCAGAAGCGCAACATCGCCAAACCATGGACTATTTAGAGACGTGGTTACGCGATCGCCTCGACCAATTCCCCGCCTCCGAACAACTTCCCCGAGCCATCCTTCAAGATCCCCGGCGACCTCAATCCGAGGATGTTCCCATTGACAGTGTGGACTGGGAAGAATATCGCCTCGACATCGGCGACGGAGTGTCTATTGTTGTCCAACCCCCCTTTGAAGACCTCAGCACCACCGCCCAACTCTCCTTCCAAGGAACCATCTTCGTTCCCCTCCTCGGAACCATCAACCTACAAGGTTTAACCGTTGACGAAGCCGCCGACTTCCTCGAAGACTCCCTCAACCAATTCGTCGTCAACCCCGAAGTTCAGGTGGTTCTCGCCCAACCACGGGAATCTCAAATCACCGTCACCGGTGAAGTTGAACGGCCCGGATTCTTCCCCATCGCCCCCAACTCTCCCCTCGTTCAAGCCCTCCTGACCGCCGGTGGCGTGACCATGGATGCCGACCTGCGACAAGTCACCGTGGAGCGACGGTTTCCGAACGGAGAACAGATCACTCAAACCTTTGACCTCCATACTCCCCTCATTCTCGGCCAAGCCATTCCCGACGTGCGGCTACGGGATGGAGATGTGATTCGGGTTCCCACTCGACCCCGAGAATTTGACTCCAACTACGATCGCGACATCCTGCAACGAACCGCCCTCGTCTCCACCACCGCCCAACCCATCGCCATCACTATCACCGGTGAAGTGGTGCGTCCCGGCTTCTACGACTTTTCTTCTCGTCCCGCCCCCGAAGTTGATGGTGCTCTCGTGGCGGCCCAGGGAACCAAAACCACCGCTGACCTGCGACGTATTCTCGTCCGTCGTCGCCTTCCTGATGGGACGGCGATCGAACGAGAACTGGATCTGTTTACCCCCCTCCTCGAAGGACGGCCCCTCCCCGAACTGGGTCTCGAAGATGGCGACGTGATTATTGTCCCCGAAATTCGCCCCGAAGACCGAGAGGATTACGATGCCGAACTAATGACCCGCACCAGTCTCTCCCAACAACGCATTGTCGTGCGTTTAATCAGTCGTCCCGGGAACTCCGCCGGACGACAAGATTTACCCGCAGGTAGTCGCTTAGCCGATGCCGTGGCCGGCGTTCCCCTCAATACCGCTCGCTTAGGTCGAGTGGCGCTAATTCGCTTTGATGAAGAAGCCGGCGAACCCGTCACTCGACATTACAATGTACGAGAAGCCATCATGGGGAATATGGAGGAAAATCCCCTGCTGCAAGATCGAGATGTGATCGTCGTCGGACGAAACCTGATTACCCAACTCGGCAACTTCCTCAATACCTTTACCCAACCCTTCCGAGATGTCTTAGGATTTCTCTTATTCTTTGATCAACTCTCCAATAGTGCGGATAATCTATTTGGTCCGGGAGGTGATACAAATAATGAAAACTAAGCCTTTGACGGTCAACTCACCGTCTCTAACCTCTAAACTATAAATAGGACTCAACTAGGTAAATCAACTGTGGCCCCTTCAATCGTCAAACGGTATGTCATTGCCTTCGGCAAGTATAAATTCGCCGGATTTGCCGTCTTTGCCCTTGCGGTCGGCGTATCCGGCCTCCTGGGCTTAGAAGAACCGCCTCCCCCGAGTTATAACGCTTCGGGTGTGATGAGTCTTAATCAGGAACCGGTGACCGTCTCAGAAACTGGACCAACTATTCAAGAGCAAGGCTTACAGGCTCTGAATCGGGAGTTTTTGATTGATGACCAGGTAGCTGAGCAGATCTCGCAACAGGTTGGAATCCCCCCTAAAAAGGTTAAATCTGCCCAACTCAAAACCCCCAGAGGAGATGGGCCAAAGTTATATAAATTTTCCTATGTCGATTCGACACCAGAGCGAGCCGAAGAGGTGGTGCAGTTGCTGATGGAGTCGGCCGTTGAGAAAAGCCTAAGGCTCAACACCTCACGACTTGATGTCCTCATTGCTGCTCTCAACGAGCGCATTCCTGAAGTTGAAGCCGATTTACGAGAGGCCGAGGATCGTCTGGTTCAGTTTGACCGTATTGAAGGAGCGGCCTTGATTTTGGGTCGCGATGGCGTTTTGGTCAACAACATTCGCGGTGCTGAGAACCAGCAGGAACAACTCGAACGGCAAATCGAGGAAGTGACAACCCAAATGCAGAGTCTCGAAGCGCGTTTGGGGTTAACCGTTGATGAGGCCTATACGTCTTCTGCCCTCAGTCGCGATCCCATTGTTAATAATCTGCGGGGACAGATTCACCAAATTGAAAGCCAACAAGCCTTGTTGCGTCAAACCCTACGGCCAGATCACCCGGAAGTGGTTGAGTTACGCCGTCAGTTGTCTGGACTGGAGCGCTTACTGGAAAACCGCGCTCGGGAAGTGATTGGCGGTGACGGGGTTGGGACTCCGCTGTATGATAGCCGACGGATTCGAGTCCAAAGCAGCCTGGACCCGGCTCGTCAAGAGATGGCGAATCAGCTCGTGGAATTACAACGGCAGCGAGAGACGTTGGTGCAGAACTTGGCCCGGTCTGAGCAGGTGGAGAATGAGTTACGGGTTGAGTACCAAAATCTGCCCAATTTAGAGTTGGAACGGGAACGACTCAGTCAAGTGGTGGCGATTCATAAGTCTCTGTTTAATCAGTTGCAGGCCCGCTTGATTGATGCGGAATCGGCCCGCACTGAAACCGTCAGTAACCTCAGTATTGCTCAAGATCCTCAGGTGCAAGAACAACGGGAGGAGGCGGCGAATATCTTTATGTTGGTGCTGATTGGGGGAGGCGCTGGATTGGCCGCCGGGGCGGTGTTGATTTTTGGTCTCTCGGCTCTCGAAGGACGTTTCTATACGATGGAGGAGGTCCAAGGTGCTTTAGAAGGACGGGATTTGACGGTCTTGGGTACGATTCCTCACATCGAGTCTTTAGATCCATTTGAGGAAAATCCTTTCCCACTGCTGCGATCGCCTCATTCTCCCTATTTGGAGTATTACGAACGAGTCCGCAGTAATTTACAACGACTCGAAGGGACGCCGCCACGTATTGTCTTGGTGACCAGTTTTGCCGCCGAGGAGGGTAAGTCCTTGACGGCCTATAATTTGGCGATCGCAGCGGCTCGTTCAGGGAAGCGGACGCTGTTGGTTGAAGCGGATGTGCGATCGCCCTCTCGGGCCGACGTTTTGAAACTGGCCTTAGACCCACAACGGTTAACGGAACCCTTACGCCACTACGACAGCCTTAATCAGAATGCTCATTTAGTTCCAGATGTCCCCAATTTCTATGTGGTTCCCAGTCCGGGGCCACAGCGAAATGTGCCGGCTATTATCGAATCAAGTGAACTACGACAACTGTTAATCCAGGCCCGCGCCCGCTTTGATCTCGTGGTGGTCGATTCCCCCGCCTTGAGTCGCTGCGATGATACTCTAGCTCTCGAACCCTTTACCGATGGCTTGCTACTCGTGGCCCGTCCCGGTGTGACTCAAGGAGGGTTGCTCAATGAATATGCTGAAATGCTCGAAGAAGCTGAAGAGCGAGTTCGGGTTCTCGGAGCGGTGGTGAATGGGGCCGAAATCACCGTCGAGATTCCCTATGAGGAACCCGAAGAAGCGTCAACCGCCCCTGAGTGGGAGTATGAGGCGGCTCTTTATGATTCCCTTGATGATGCCTATGTGAATGATGCCTATATCGAACATCCTGAAACGGCCGAGACTCGAACTCCCCCTCGCCGCCGCTCTTAATGGACTCAGGTTCCGGGGTGTTCAGGTTTAACGGTTGGAGGGAACGCTTCCCCAGCCGGGAACTTTTTCGGCGGCGCTGAGGGTAAAGGCGGCCAGTTCTTCGAGTTCGGGGCGAGCTAGCCAACTTTCGGGGACTTGGCGACACCAGTCACTCGGTTCTGAGCCGTCGTAGGTCATAGGTTCCCGGAGATAGGTGACAAAACCATTAATGTTATCCCGGGGCGGGGTAGCGCCGGCGAGATCGGCCAAGGTTAGGGAGATGGGCGGCAGGGGCAGCGTTAAGCCGTTGGCATGACAGTAGGCGCAGTTTTCCATGAAGAGATCCCGGCCTCGGGTTAGGGCTTCGCCGCTATAACGGGCGCTGTTGCCTTGAGCGTCCAGCTTCACTTCGGCGGGGCCATCGGGGGTCAAATAACGCTTCACGTCGGCGTTAATGCCATCGGCTAGGGCGAGGGGGGTCTGGAGTAGTACGACGGCGATCGCAGCCATCGCGGCCAGGGTTCGTTTGAGCCAAGTTCCCGCAGCAGCGCTGGAATAAAAAGCCATGATTGTTCTCCATCTAAAAACGGCAAAAAAGGGCAAAATCGAAAAAAACCGGCGATCGCACTAGCCGATCGCCCGGTTCTCTCAAACCTGCAAGGGTGCAAATCGGGGCTTAGTTATAAACCTTACCACCACCCCATTGGGTTCCACGTAGTTTGGGCTGAATCAGAATATGCCCGGCAATGTTAAACAAATCGTCGTCTGTTAAATTTCTCATCTCAGGGAAAATGTCTGCACTCGAGGTGGCCGGGTGCAGTTCAGAAATGTCAAACTCACCATCAAAGGTGGTGGGGTTTTTCATATAATCCACCAGGGCCTCAACATTATCCCGGCGGGGGGTGGCTAGGGCTAAACTCTCGGAACTTAGGTTGACGTTGGGGTTGGTCTTCGTCAGGCCAACGGGGTGGCACTGAGCGCAAATATCCCCAAATAGGCGCTTTCCTCGGGTGGCTTGTTCGAGGGACAAGGTGACGGTTTCCCCTTGTTCGTTCAAGGTCACGGTACGGGTTTCGGCATCTAGTTCCAACGCCATGGCGCTGTTGTTGCCGAGGTTCCAAACTAAGACGACCGTGGCGATCGCCAGCCAAAAGAATTTTTTTAGCATTGTTTTCCTCTAAACGTTATTGATGTTCAGCAAAGCTTGAATGTGGGACAAGCTGTGAAATTTCTTGTCAGTACACATATCATGCCAGACTCTGGGGACGTTAGAGCAGGTGGTTTAAGGATTGTCATCTTTCGCGTGCTACGTTGACTCACTTGACCCGGAAACGTCCAGGGCGATGACATCATTCGTTAAAGGACGAGCAACTCGATGATGCTCCCGCTCGGGAGAGCGATGATGCAAACGAATCAACTGAGCCAAGAGTCCTTTCAGTTGAGGCCGTGGCACAATGGCATCGACAAATCCATGGTTAAGCAAATCTTCAGCCGATTGAAAATCGTCGGGGAGTTTCTGGCGTAAGGTTTGCTCAATCACCCGCCGTCCTGCAAACCCGATGGTTGCTTTCGGTTCAGCCAGGATAATATCACCTAACATGGCAAAACTGGCCGTCACGCCGCCGGTGGTGGGATGGGTCAAGATGGGGATATAGAGCAATTGGGCTTGACGATGCCGCTGCAAGGCCCCAGAAATTTTTGCCATCTGCATGAGGCTCAACATCCCTTCTTGCATCCGCGCACCCCCGGAGGCGCAGACAATAATCACGGGACGGCGAGCGGCGGTTCCTGCTTCGATCAACCGGGTCAGGGTTTCCCCCACGACTGATCCCATGCTTCCTCCCATGAAGCGAAAGTCCATGACCCCCAGGGCCACGGGTAAGCCATCGAGGTCTCCAAACCCGGTTTGGATGGCATCATTGAGTTGGGTTTTGTTTTGGTAATCGCTGAGGCGATCGCGGTAGGCTTTGCGATCGCAAAATCCTAGGGGGTCCGTCGGACGTAAGTGGCTATTGAGGCGTTGCCACGTCTCTCGGTCGATTAGGTGTTGAATGCGATCGTCGCTAAAAATGCGACCATGATGGCCGCATTCAGGACAAACCATGTGGTTTGCGGCTAAGTCTTTGCTATAGGTCAAGACGCCACAGGACTCACATTTTGTCCAAAGCCCCTCGGCGATTTCTCGTTCTTGCTGCTTCTGACCGATGGAATTTAACTTGCGTCGGTCGGCAAACCAATCAAATAGAGACATGAAGTTCTGGGATTTTTAAAAGCAATCTCGTGGCTGAGGCCAGAGTATGAGCCTCAGCCGGTCACGGTTAAGTCAAGGATCTCTGTCATGGATCGCATCCTATCAAATTCCGGGACTCAAACGCGATTTCTTGTGGCAGATTGGGATCTGGAATTATCGGAGGTTCTCTGCTCTTCCCCCAGGATACTCTGAACGGTAGGCGATTTAACCCTAAATTTGTTGAGGAAATTTTGATGAAACACGCTTTCCCGCTTATCCTGCTGACGTTCCTCACGGCTCCCTCTGTCACGATTGAGCCGGCTCAGGCTCAAGCTCAGATGCCGATGAATGATCCCGCGTTGGAGGCGTTCTCTCTGTCCCCCCTCGACCTTAACCGCGCCAAGAACCAGGCCCGTCAATTCGCAGAACGACTCAACGGAGGATTACAGGTGTACCGGGCCGAACCGGCGATGCACGGTCCCTCAGCTGAGTCTCCCTATCGGGTTACAGAAGCGGGCCAGCTTGAATTTAACTTTTTCGGACGAGCGCCTGGGGAGTCAAACTACACCACAGAAACGGTAGTCGTCGTTGATCCCGAAACCTGGGAGGTGGATCTAATCTATAACGGCGTGATTCGTCCTCGGGACGACAGTGATACTTAAAGCCGTCATACTTAAAGCACTCCAGCGGGGAAAAAGATCTCTAAATAAAGCTTGAGCAACGTCTCGCCCCAAATGGCTGCAATGGCTCCGCCCAGAGCGAGAAAGGGACCAAAGGGCATGGGTTGCGATCGCCTCAACAGTCCCAGGGCGATCGCCCCTGTACCGATGACCGCCCCGAGGAAGGCCCCTAAAAAGCCGCTAATCACCATCAATCCGGGGCCTAACCAGGCGCCAATAGCGGCCAACAATTTACCATCACCGGCCCCCATCGTCTCCTTCCCCCAAGCCAACGACCCCAAAAACCGCACTGCATCCACCAGCCAAATGCCCAGGACAGCCCCGAAAATCCCTTGCATGAGGCCCCCTATAGCTGAGTCCCCTTGCCAGCCTTGTAGGCAATGATAGAGCAAGCCTGAGATGACTCCTAAGCGGGTGAGGGGGTTCGGCAGAATCATCGTATCCCAGTCAATGAGAGCCAAAATCAATAAGCCGGTTAAAAACAGCCAATAGCCAAACGTCGTTAGGGACACCTGATAGCGCAGAAATACCCCTAAAAAGAGCAATCCTGTCACCGCTTCGACAATGGGATAGCGAGGGGAAATGGGGGCGTGACAATGGGCGCAACGTCCTTTGAGGCGCAACCAACCCAGAACCGGGATATTTTCCCCTTTACCTAGGGTATGGCCGCAATGGGGACAGCGAGAGGGCGGATGGAGTAGGGAACGTCCCGCCGGGAGGCGATAAATTACCACATTGGCGAAACTGCCGATAGACGCGCCCAAGGCAAATACAATAGCAAGCATAGGTAATGCCCACAGGTGATCGATCACGGTGACGATTGCCCCTCAATGGTTACCTGTTTAAGTTTAAAACGGAAATTGCTTTATGTATTTAGTCACTGGTGCAACTGGAAGTGTCGGCAAACGGATTGTACGGCGATTGCGCGATCGCGATCTCCCGGTGCGAGCCTTTGTACGACTGTCGTCGAGTTATGCTGAACTCGAACAACGAGGCGCTGAAATTTTTATCGGTGATTTAGCCCAAGAACGAGATATCCGCAAGGCCTGTCGTGATGTTCGCTATATTATCAGCGCTCATGGCTCTGATGGGGGTCAAGCTCAAGCCATTGACTACCGCGCCAACATTGATTTAATGGATTTTGGTCAGGAAAATCGGGTTGAGCAGTTTGTTTATGTTTCTGTGTTAGGAACCGATCGCGGCTACCAAGATTCGCCGGTCTTTAAGGCTAAACGGGAGGTGGAAAACGCCTTACAAAAGAGTGAGTTGACCTATACGATTCTGCGTCCGTCGGGGTTTGCGTCTAATCTCTTACCCTTGGCGGAGCGATTTCGCGATACGGGACTCTATTTTGCCATCGGCGATCTCAAGAATCGCTCGTCAATTCTCAGTCCTGATGATTTAGCTGAAATTGCCATTCAAGCCACCCAGCGAGAGGCGGCGCGAAATCAAATTTTTGCGGTGGGTGGCCCCGAAATTCTCAACCGGGATGATATCCCGAAAATTTTTGGTCGCGTTTTTCAGAAAGATCCCTTTGTTGTCAATCTTCCCTTAAGTGTTTTAGATGGGGTTCGCTCAGCGGTTGGTTTTATCAATCCTGAATTACAGCGATCGCTCGGAACCTTACGCATTCTGTTGGCGAATGAGTTTTTCTGTACATCGGAAGAAATTCATCGCCTAGAATCGGTGTTTGACATTCAGATGGAATCTTTGGAGAGTTTCCTGCGGCGCTATTTGGTGAATAGTTAAACATCAAGGAGTCAGGTTGAAACGTTTTGAGCAACCTGACTCCTGAACCTGGTATTAACACCATTTGACTCAGATCTAAGTTACTGCCAAACTAAATCTGCATAGCCATTACGACAGTTTTCTAGCACTCGGTTCGCCACGTCATCGGCAGTTTGAATCCGATAAAACCCTTCAAGCTCAGGTGTGATTGGTAAGGGGTTGGAGCTGGCGATCGCCGTATCTGAGCGTTGAACAGCATAGGGATAATTGTCCTGTTCATAGGTTGGAACCACCGTCACTTGTAAGGAATGATTCGTTATTTGCCCATAGAAACAATCGAAGGAGGAATGATACATATAAAAGCCACCAACAACCTGATTGTTTCGTGATTCTAAGACCAAATACGCCACACCCAAAACCCCTGGCTGGGGAGACTCCCCATAGAGATAAATCCCGTCGGCAGAACTCCCAGAATTGTCGAGTCGTTCTTGGGCGATCGCCCGAGAACTTGGTGCGACGGTCGGGGATAGACCAGCGGCGATCGCCAAAACTAGGAGAGGGAAAGACAAGAGAAACCAACCGTAATGCCTTTTAACCCATTCTCGGTTAACCCGTTGCGAGAATCCCAAAAATTGAAGCACCCCATTTACCTCTACTGCATCACCATCTTAAATTATAAAAGATGAGGGCACTTCAGGAGCTAAAGAACAGTGAAGTTGTACCAATTGTTTACAAGATGTTAAAGAACCGTAAGCACACCATGACAGTCGTTAATTCTGTGACGTCTTTCATGACTCGACCGAGCCATATCTTGACCTGGAGCCGTTTTTCCGTCCAGGTTGTTATGGTCGTGCTGGTTTTACTCTTCGGGGCAATCCCCTTACTCGCCATGCGTCCGGTAGTTTATACGCCAAGACTGTTACCATTGCAAGCTGCCCCAGTTGAAGATCATGTCAAACAACATACCGCAATGTCTGTCGCACGATTAGAACGACTTAAAGCCAATAGACAACTTCAACTCGAACAAAATCGCATTCCCCCAGATATCGAGCAATTTGTCCCCGAAGCCTATCAAGGTCAAATTGTGCGATCGCTGCCCCTAGCCCCGGGCGATCGCGCCATCGCTTTAACCTTCGACGATGGTCCGTCCCCCTACACTGTGCAAATCCTGGATATCTTACAACGCTACGACATCCTCGCCACCTTCTTCGTACTCGGCCAAGTCATTTCTAGCTATCCCGAGATATTACAACGCATCGTCGCCGAGGGACATCTCCTGGGAAACCATACTTGGTCTCATCCCTACATCGTCAACAGCGAAGCCGAGGCCGACCGAGAAATTGAGCGCACCGCCGAAGTGATCTACGACTATACGCGAGTGCGAACCCAACTGTTTCGTCCCCCCGGCGGTTATCTTAACAACGCCCTAACCCCCTATAGCGCCCGCCAGAACCATGCGATTACCATGTGGTCTGTCGATAGTTCCGATTATTTTCTCACCCAGTCGGAGATTCTCGATCAGGTTCTCGCCGAGATGCACCCTGGGGCGATCGTTCTCTTGCACGATGGCGGCGGACCCCGTCATCACACTGTCGCGGCCCTACCGCAGCTGATTGAAACCCTGCAACAGCAAGGTTATGAGTTCCTGACGGTGACCGAGTTAATGAAACGCTCCCAGGCGGCGATCGCTCAATCTCCAGACTCAGAGGAGTTTTAGCCCGATTGGCCATCTGAATCTAGCTCGCGAATCGGGGTTTGTGAGAATTTCGAGATATCCTTCGTCCGAGAACTGGTTTAAGATGAATACTCAGGCTTTAACCTTAGCACCGCCGCTCCCGACCTAGACTGCTCATCATGCCGCAAACCATGCCGCAACAACTCTTTAACACCCATATTGCCAACGCCAAGGTTCTGCAACCACCGGTTGAGATGAAGGCCCAGGTTCCCTTGAGCGATCGCGCCGAACAGACAATTGTTGAGTCTCGCCAGCAACTTGAGGCCATTCTCGATCGCCGCGATTCCCGTAGCTTTGTGGTCGTTGGCCCCTGTTCGATTCATGATGTCAACGCGGCTAAAGAGTACGCGCAACGGCTGCGGGAGTTGAGCGATCGCGTCCAAGACAAACTCCTACTGGTGATGCGCGTCTATTTCGAGAAACCCCGCACCACCGTTGGCTGGAAAGGGTTAATCAATGACCCCGATATGGATGACTCCTTCCACATCCAAAAAGGCTTACTCTTGGCTCGCCAACTCCTGGTTGACATTGCCGATCTCGGGCTACCCACCGCCACCGAAGCCCTCGATCCGATTGTGCCGCAATATATTAGCGATGTCCTCAGTTGGTCGGCGATCGGCGCTCGCACTATTGAATCGCAAACCCACCGGGAAATGGCCAGTGGACTCTCGATGCCCGTTGGCTTAAAAAATGGCACTAATGGCAGTATCGAAGTTGCCCTCAACGCCATGAAAGCCGCCCGAGAACCCCATAGTTTTTTGGGAATTGACGATAATGGTTCCGTTAGCGTTTTCAACACCAGCGGCAACGATTATGCCCATATTATCCTTCGGGGTGGAGGCGGAACCGTTAATTATGATGCTGACTCTATCGCCGAAGTTGAAGGACAATTGAAAGCGGCGGGACTCCCCCCTCGCCTCGTGGTTGATTGCAGTCATGGGAACTCCCAGAAAGACCATCGCCGTCAGTCGGGGGTGTTTCAAAATGTCATTCAACAAGTCCAGGCTGGTAACTCTTCGATTGTGGGCATGATGTTGGAGTCAAATCTCTTTGAAGGGAACCAAAAAATCCCTGAAAACCTCAAAGATCTCCGTTATGGTGTCTCCGTTACCGACAAATGTCTAAGTTGGCAAGAAACTGAGTCTATCATTTTAGAGGCCTACCAGACCTTAGGGGGCAAGGGATAGAACCTAGCTCAACCGTGATCTGACTAGATAAATTGGGAGGTGGCCATGACTAAGGGGCAAACTGCGCGACTTGTTGAAGTCTTTTCCGCCATTCAGGGAGAAGGCGCAAATATCGGCACTCGGCAAATTTTTATCCGTTTCGCCCTCTGTGATTTACGCTGTCTCTACTGTGATAGCGCCCATACCTGGCACGCTCCGGCTCGTTGTCGCATTGAACGCACACCGGGATTACGGGATTTTGATGAGTATGATAATCCGATTACCGTCGAGGTGTTGGCCGCTTGGGTTGAACGCCAAAATCGACCGGGGCTGCATGACAGTCTTAGTTTGACGGGAGGAGAACCCCTCTTACACGCCCCGTTTCTGGCGGAGTTTTTGCCGGAAGTCCGCCGACGCACCCGACTACCAGTTTACTTAGAGACTGGGGGACACCGTCCCGATAAATTAGAGCCAATTCTCCCCTATTTAGATTTGGTGGGGATGGATATTAAGTTACCCAGTACCAGTGGGGAAACTTGGTGGGAGGAACATGAGTTGTTTTTGAGACAATGTCATGAGGCTGGGGTGTCGGTGTTTGTCAAAACCATTGTCTGCGATCGCACCCCCGCCCAAGAACTCGAACGAGTGGCTCATTTGGTATCCCGAGTTAGCCCCGATACCCCCATTTATCTACAACCGGTGACTCCCCTGAATGGGGTTCTGCGAGCCACCAATGAAGCCTTACGCCGGGATTCGTTTCGTGATGCTGTTGTGCCTGATCCTGAGCAGGTTTTGGCTTGGCAAACGATGATGAAACGCACGATTCGGCAGGTTCGAGTGGTTCCCCAAACTCATAAAATGATTGGGCAGTTGTAGGGGGAATAGGGAACAGGGAACTTCGGAACTGGGAACAGGGAACTTCGGAACTTCGGAACAGTCGGGTAGGGTGCGTTCCGGCTTCATCACGTTTTTGGGCTCAACCAACCCGGCCAAAACTGCCGGAACGCACCATTTTGAGGCAAGAGGGGGAGGATGTGGGGCCTATTGTGGACGGTTAATTGCCATTGAGACTGCGCCGGGCCTGTTGTAAGTCCCGGTTGGCTGCGGTTATATGGGTTCGGGCTAATTCTCCGGCCAGGGTTTGTGAGGGAATTAGGTGTAGGCGATCGATGGCGGCTTGCCAATCTTCTAGGGCCGCTTCAGCACCTTGGTAGGTTGTGGCCTCTCGGTATTGCGATCGCGCGGCCTGGAGTTCCCCTAAGACCTCCTCTAAGGTATCATGAGCATTCTTTTCTTGAAATATCACCACATCCATGCGCCCGATCGCCTTGCGGGCCGTCTCAAACTCGTCATGAGTAAAGTTCCAAGAACAGCCAAAAAACGTACAATACCGTTCCGGGTAATAGCCTAGAAACCAGACGGGAAGTTGATCGAGATGATGTTGGGCCTGCGTCACCTTCTCTTGTCCCAACTCCAAATCCGCCGCACTGGTGGCTTGGTTAACTAACTGATCTGATTGTTCCACCAGGGCGATCGCCTCTCGGTAATTCTCATCCATACTCAGAAAACTAGGCAACAAGAGAAGCGGAGCGTGTTGAGCGATCGGGCGACGAATCATCGGATAGGGTAGATTAGCCAAGGCGACAAAGCCCACAAGTCCCGCAACTCCAGCCACCGTAGCCGTCAGGGCCATGACTAGGGTTCGCGCTTTCGAGGGATTATTCGCTTTCGCCGCTCGTTCAATCACCGCAACAGGGAAAGCAGGATAGTCGCTATGGATGACTCGTTTCAGTTGAGGTTCACTCAGGGGAGTCCCCTCTTGTTTCGCTAATCCCTGCAACTTCTGAAGTAGCAACTTACGAACAACCCGCTCCCCCACATCGCCTCGATTGTCCCTCTCAAGCTCCTCCCGTAGAATCCCCAAGGCACGACCATTTAAACGCTTCATCGTTAAATCCCGAACTGAGCTAGTCAGCCCCATACTAGCAAATCTTCGAGTCCCTCAAGACCAATCTCAAGAGTTAATTTATCCCGATGGACTCTCACGAGGTTGTAAAGACAAAATAATCCCCTATTCTCAAAGAATTTCAACTAGAATAGTAAGTTGTCCTAAAAATTTCAAGATACCTCTAAATGGATATTATTCTGACCCTGGTTATCTTGGTGTTAGCATTGATTGGTTTTGTCAGTGAATTCCTTCCGCCAGATATCATTGCCTTGTCTGTTACCGTATTACTAATGGTATGCGGATTAGTCACTCCCGAAGAAGGAATATCTGGCTTTAGTAACTCGGCAACTGTGACCGTGATGGCCATGTTTATTCTCAGTGCAGGAATTGCCAAGACTGGGGTCATTCAAATTATTCGTGACTTTTTAATTCGTTGGGGTGGACAAACATCAAATCAGCAAATTTTTACTTTAGGGATTATCGTGGGACCCATTTCTGGGTTTATCAATAATACAGCAGTTATTGCCATTTTCTTGCCAATTGTTGAAGATTGGTGCCGCAAACAAAAACGTTCACCCTCTAAATTGTTGATTCCGCTCTCCTACATTTCGATTTTAGGGGGAATGACAACCTTGGTGGGGACATCAACGAATATCTTAGCTAGTGGACTTTCAGACCAATTAGGCTATGGACCCTTTACTATTTTCGAGTTTTCCAAAGCAGGTATTTTCATCTTCTTGTTTGGACTCCTTTACTTGACCCTATTTGCAGCTTCTCTTTTACCCACTCGCAAAACCGAGAATGAATCGTTTACTCAAGGGTATGGCTTACGAGATTATGTCAGTGAATTAGTGATCACCCCTCAGTCGAGTCTAGTTGGAGAAACATTAAGTCACAGTGGGATTCAGCGAAAATTCGACTTAGATGTCTTAGAATTACTACGAGATAAGGTTCGCTTCGCGCAACCCTTAGCCGACAAAATCCTACAAGCAGGCGATGTCTTAGTGGTTCGCAGTAGCCGAGAAGACTTACTTAAAATTCGTGAAGAACGAGGATTAGAACTCTTTGCAGATGTAAAGTTTAGCCAAACTTCATTAGAATCAGTTTTGAGTTCTGAGGAAGATAAAATTGGCGAAGTTTTGATTTTATCGAACTCTCGTTTAATTGGAACTACTCTCAAAGAAATTCGTTTTCGACAACGTTATAACGCCACGGTGTTAGCCGTGCGTAGAGGCTCAGAACTGGTCAAGGGTCCATTAGGACGAGTTCCCTTACGCTTTGGGGATCTATTACTCCTCCAAGGACCCAAACAAAGTTTTATTGGTTTACAAACCACTCGGGAACTCTTGGTTTTAGAGCAGCGAGATGTGGAGATGTTACGCCAGGATAAAGCAGGAATATCAGTGCTGATTGGCTTAACAGTTATTGGCTTATCCGCCTTTGGCATCATGCCAATTTTAGTCAGTGCTTGGGCGGGTGTTATTGCCTTGATTCTAACAAAATGTTTACGACCTGGGGAAATCTATGGAGCGATTCGCTGGGATATTATTTTCTTGTTGGCTGGCTTAATTCCTTTGGGAATTGCCATGCGAAATTCCGGGACAACCGCCTGGATTGCCGAACATTTAGTCGCGATTGGCGGACATCTTCCAGGCTACTGGGTCTTAGTTTTCTTCTTTATTATAACCTCTGCATTTACCGAAGTTATTTCTAATAATGCAGCGGTAGTCTTAATGCTCCCAATCGCCGTCGAAGTGGCTCAAAGTTTAGGGTTAAATCCCTTTGCAGCCATGTTTGCTGTGACCTTTGCGGCGTCGAATAGTTATCTGAGTCCCATTGGCTATCAAACCAATACCATGGTTTATGGACCAGGGGGCTATAAATTTACCGATTTTGCTCGGGTTGGTGCGCCGTTAACCCTCACTTTGATGTTTCTCGTCCCTTGGCTAATTACGATCTTCTATGGCTTGTAGAAGTCAGATGCAGCAATTCGCGAAACATCCGGGCAACCTCTCCCTAAACATGGTATTTTGAATTGGCTTCGATGCCTCTACCTTGGTCTTGTTGCTGGGGTAGGATAGGTAAGATAACAGTACCCAAAACAACCTAGAATGATTCAAAAACGTGGTGTTACGGTTTGGTTCACTGGCTTGAGTGGAGCCGGAAAAACAACGATTAGTCAGTCCGTCGCAGAACAGCTGCGATCGCACGACTGTAAATTAGAAATCCTCGATGGCGATATTGTTCGACAAAATCTCACTAAAGGCTTGGGATTCAGTAAAGAAGATCGCGATGAAAACATTCGTCGCATCGGCTTTGTCTCCCATCTGTTAACGCGCAACGGTGTCATTGTTCTCGTCTCCGCCATTTCCCCCTATCGAGCGGTGCGTGAAGAAGTCAAGGCTCGCATTGGTGATTTCGTGGAAGTCTTTGTCAATGCACCCTTAGCCGTTTGTGAAGATCGTGACGTCAAAGGCCTCTACAAAAAGGCCCGTAGCGGTGAAATTGCCAACTTCACCGGAATTAGTGATCCCTATGAACCCCCGAGCGATCCCACCATTGAATGTCGGACGGATTTAGAATCCCATGAGGAGAGTGTGAACAAGGTTCTCAATACTCTCAAGGAAATGGGATATCTCGGCTAATGCCGCCGAGCGATAGCGATAGGGGCCATCCCTATCGCTCGGTGTCGGGGTTGTCTGCAAGGCTGTCAGGTTCTTCATCTAAGAGGGGATCGGTTTCGGCTAATCCCAAGTCAGATTCTAGGGTGTCGGCTTCTAAGGTGTCCTGGGTTGAGGATTCGTCTGGGGGAGACGTATGGACGAGATCATCGGCGAAATCGAGATCCTCAGCGGGTAACGACTCCGAGGACAAATTCCCAGCTAGTTGAGTATCGAGGGGGACCGAGGGATCTCGTCGTTGAATCTGAATTTGGTGCAGTCGCGGGCCATCGGTGGCGACAACTTGCAAGGTTAGGCCGTGGACGTCGAAGGAATCCCCAATATCGGGAATCTTCTGCATCTGGTAGATGAGGAAGCCGCCGAGGGTTTGGTAGTCGTCGATGAGGGGAAGGTTTAAATCTAGGAGTTCATTAACTTCTTCGAGATCGAGTTGAGCTTGAACGATGAAGGTGCGATCGTCAATCATTTGCACCGCCAAGTCTTCCTTGCGTTCGGTCTCGATACTTTCGCCGACGATTTCGGCGATGATATCCTGCATGGTGATTAACCCAGCGGTTCCGCCAAAGTCATCGACGACCATCACCATGGGTTGAGCCGAGCGTTGCAAGAGCGGTAGCAGTTCGCCGAGGAGAGTACATTCGGGGACGAAACGCGCCGGACGCACCCAAGGTTGAATGGGGGTATCCAGTGACATTTGTCCGCGAGCGAGGGGTTCGGCTAGTTCTTTGAGATGGACGATTCCTCGGATATCGTCGAGGGATTCGCCAATGATGGGATAGCGAGAATGACCCGAATGGGCCACTTCTTCGAGGAAGCTGCTAAAGGTTGCATCGCTCGGAAGTGCGGCGATTTGGGTGCGGGGAACCATGACTTCTTCGGCGGCGACATCGCCAAATTCAAAGACATTGCTCAGTAGTTCCCGTTCTTCGGCTTCGAGGCCGGTGGATTCTCCTTCGAGGGCGATAATCCGTTGCAGTTCTTCGGGGGTGACGCGGTTATAGAAGCGGCGGTCGACGTCGCGAATCCCCACCAGTCGCAACAGGAGACGGGTGGATTGGTTGAGAATCCAGAGGAAGGGGTTGAAGAAGCGGGCGATCGCCAAACTCGGAGGTCCCAGGAGTTGGGCCAGTTGTTCGGGGTAGAGAAGGGCCAGGGATTTGGGACAAAGTTCCCCGAGGACGATTTGTAGGTACGCTACCAGCAAGAAAGCCAGGGGAATCGAGAGGCTATGGGTGACGATGCTGGCGACGGGAGGGGCCAGGGGAAGGGTTGTTAGCAGCAGGGCCACGAGAGAGGCCATGGTACGCTCACCGATCCAACCTAGGGCTAGACTCGATAGGGTAATCCCCAGTTGGGTGGTCGACAGGAGGCGATCGATATCCTGTTGCAGAATCTGCACGCTACGGGCCGGGAGATCTCCTGCATCGACGAGTTGGTTGATACGCGATCGCCGCACGGACACCATGGAAAACTCGGCGGTGACAAAAAAGGCGTTGATAGCAATCAGACCTAAGACGGAGAGTAAGCTCAACAGGATATCTTGCCAGGTTTGGGCTTCGAGGCCGAGGGTTAGGGCCAGTAGGGGGGGATGAATCAGGAGAACCAGTATTAGGGTCAACACGCTGATCCCCCCCAGGCGAGAGAGTCGGGGAATGGGGCTGGGTTTGCGAATCAAGGGTTGGTGGCGATTGCGGTTCCCGCACGCTGTGTGAACGCTCACGAGTTTTAAGATCTGTCCTGGACTTATACCTCTTAAGTTTGACAATTTAAGTTTGACAATATCTTGTTCTAGGCTGGGTGAGCGCTGTCCTCGGACTGATAACTTTGGATTTGAGCTTCAACATCCTGCAAGATATCTTCTTCGTCAAGGAATCGCGGCTTGTTGCTGTTAGGCTGATTGTCCGGTTGGTTGCTGAGGTTGCTTCCGGGTCTAAATTCCGGCTGAGTGACTCCTTTGAGGGCCTCTCGTCCTAGGGAAAATCCCCAGATCGCGCTGAGACCCCCCGCTGCCATCATCAGTAGTAGTAAGGTGATAGTTAAGAAGACAGTCCAGTTAAATTTCATTGAAGTGCTGAGTCTCGCTAACGTCTTGTCAGTTAGGTTTGGGCGAAAGTGGTTTCGCTACGTGGTTTCGCTACGTGGTTTCGCTACGTGGTTTCGCTACATTGACGCTACAGGAGGCACGACGGTGGGTCAGGCCAAGTCCGCACCATTCTATCCTAAGTTTTGTGCGATTGGGTCACAGGGAGTATCCTTGAGGAATTTTTGTCGCCCCCTAGCTGAAATTTGGCCGATCGCGCTAGAATCGAATCCGGGTTGTCTCTAGGAAACTGGAAGCTCCCCTAAGATTTGGGCGGTTGGCCGAGCGGTTTAGGCAGCGAACTCATAATTCGCCTTAGGCGGGTTCAACTCCTGCACCGCCCACTGTAAAAGGTTGAGACAGGGTTAGGATGGCAAAACGGCGATCGTCTTAGGTTGCGATCGCCGTCTGCGTCATCTTCTCCCTCTCGAAATAGCTAGTCTAGGAAAAACTCACTCCCACGAATGGGGGAACTTCCGTCGCTTCGATTCATGGTGTCAATGGAGGTGTTATAGGGGTTCGGTAAATCTGGAGTCCGCAGGAAGGGATCGTTGGTCAGTTGCTGTAACATGACATCACGGTGCAGGACGTTAAGGAGTTGACCGTCCTCAGCAATGTCATTTTCGGGGAAGGCGAAGAAGAGGGAGTCGATCTGACTGGTGATGCTACGATTACTGAAAAAGTCACGACTATGTTCGAGGAAGGCTCGTTCAAAGGCATCAGGAAGGGTCAGGGTTCGCAGTCGTCGTGTCTCTAGTCCAGGAACCGTTACTTCTGACTCGAGAACTTGAGCTGTGGCGGCGCAGGTCATAGACATCATGGTTGCGATCGCCGCCCCTAAAACGCTTGCTAGATGGAGTGAATGGTTCATCGACTTTTCCTCAACGCTGATTCTTTAGTGTAACCGATTTTTTGGCTGATTTGGCGGTTTAGATGGCTTCCTGCCGACGGGGCGATCGCCTCAATTGTTCCTCGATTTTTCGCGATCCCTGATGTCCGTAGGAACACCCAACCTCAGCCAATCGTCTCGAAACTCAATTCAGTGTAACCTTGGAATTATCCCTAAAATCATTGCGATTTATTGCAGTTTCAGGGATTTCTAAGGTATCAGAAAGCACCTTTTTGCAGAAAAGGTTATGATAAGGTTAAGATGCCACGGTAAGCCTACGAGAATCAAGCCAACACAAGGAGTCACCTCCCTCTATGTCACACCTAGGTTGTTCTGTGGCTAATGAGTTATTCCTGTTGCCATTAGGGGTTACGACAGCATCTTGACGGAAAACATTTTTAAGGTAAAATCAGTCAAATCAAGGAAGGTCATCATGACAAACCCAAACTTTTTAGCCGTTAAACACCCATATCACGGTTCCCTCGATCCCAATCATCCTGAAGCGCTATTGTTTGATGCCAATCTTCAGGAATTTGCCCAAAAAGTTGGCTATATTAGTTGCTTAGAAACGAGTGGAAAACTTCCTCCAGATATTGCATTTCAAGAAGTTGAAGAACTGTGGGAAAAGCTCAAAGATGCAACTGAATCTCTTGGCTTAGAATCTCGTGATCATCACCATTAGACCCTGATGAGTCAAGTCATACAAATTAGGCGTCACAGAGCCAAAAATTAGGGCAACCCAGCCGGGTTGCCCTGTGATTGTGGTGATTCAGTTTAGGCCTTGAGAGAATCTAGTCGTCAAGATGATCTAAACAATGGTCAACAGTCGCCAAATAGCCATTATCGGTGAGGGTTTCAGGAGACAACCGATCGTCGGCGATCGCCGCTTCAACCACATCTTCAGCACAGACCTGGCCACTATTGTAGTCCGACGCAAGTTGATTGAATTGAGCGATGCCCTGATCTTGGAGATAGCCATTGCGGGCCAGTTGGACTAAGTCAACGGCGGAAATCTCCTTCTCAGGGGATTCTGCTCGAGACGGCGCTGCGGAGATCAAGGAAACACACAGCAGAGAGAGGATGGTGAGATTTAAGCGTTTTAACATGGTTAATGTCCTTGTATAGCAGTCGTCATACGAATCAGGACACTTGGGTTTAAAGAAGCTAAGCGTATGATTGGGCGAGTATTGCCGAGGTCATGTTGAGTATGGCTCGTGCTATATCTTTAACTACATTTATATAATAGCATGGTTATTTAATCTGTGCAACACTTCTCGGTGTGATTGGTCTCAGACGGTCACCCATCATAGGTTCGAGGCGTATACACCCAAGGTCGGCCCTCTCCCGATTGCACTTGGCGCGTTTGACTCGATCCGATTAAAATCACCGTTCGCATATCCGCATCCCCAGCCGTCAACTCTGCCAACGGCTTCACCCGCACCTGTTGCCCCGTTCGCCCCAAATTGCAAGCCAAAACCACCGGCGTGGCAGGCGATCGCCATTGCAAGAGAATCTCTCGGGCCTGGTCCAACTGCCAAATGCGCTGCTTGGAGACCGGATTATACAGGGCAATGGCAAAATCTCCCTGGGCCGCCGCCTGCAACCGCGACTCAATCACCGACCAAGGTTTGAGAATATCCGAGAGGGACATCACCACAAAATCATGACCTAAAGGCGCACCAACCTGGGCCGCCGCCGCCTGCATCGCCGAAATTCCCGGACAGACCTCAATCTCGACCTCTTGCCAATCTGGGTTCTTCCGAGTCTCCAACACCTCAAACACCGCCGCCGCCATAGCAAAAATCCCCGGATCTCCTGACGAGACTAACACCACCCGTCGCCCGGTAGCCGCCAAATCCAACGCCTGACGCGCGCGATCGCCTTCAACGCGATTATCAGACTCATGACGCTGAATCGAGGGCGATCGCAACGATTCCACCAGGTTTAAATAGGTCTTATAGCCCACCCAATCCGTCGCCTCTAACAAGGTTCGCTGCACCTGGGGAGACATCCATTGCGCACTTCCGGGTCCCGTCCCCACAATCGCCAAATGACCCCGCTGAGGCAGTTTTTCATAGACCAAACAGCGATGGCCAGGACGAATATCAGGACTGATCTCGGTCGCAACAACCAGCCGTAACGCGCCCTCGTTTGACCAAGGTAAACAACTCTGTTGCAACCACTCCGGCAACCTCCCCTCCTGGGAGGGGCTGGGGTGGGTAATCCCCTCCTGGGAGGGGCTGGGGTGGGTAATCCCCTCCTGGGAGGGGCTGGGGTGGGTTTCAAACCTCACCATCGCCCCAGCCAACAACTCCGCAATAAACCCCTTCGCCTGATCTGGGTCATTCAGCAGTCGATATCCTGGCGGTGGCGAGAGGAGCGTTGTTCCAAAGCGAATCTCGCCACTCGCCGTAATCGCCGCAGAGACCTGTAAAATCTGGGCAATCTGACGGGCCAAGTCATTCACCCCCTGTAACCCCCCCAGCAAAGGAACCACCGTACTTCCATCTTCGGCGATCGCCACCACCGGCGGGTCCTGGGCTTTATTCCCCAACAGCGGGGCCAAGCTGCGAATGAGAATCCCCGCCGCACAAATGCCAATAATCGGAGTTCCCTGTTCAAAGAGCGATCGCAGCGTCGGCCCAAACTCCGAAAACGAGACATCCACCCCCGTCGTGCGGCGATCTAAGCCATAAATGACCCCATCCGCACAACCCTGGGCAACCTGACGCGCCAAAGAGACACTTCTTTGATTTAAGACCACAATGGCAACAGTCATGACAGCAACCCGTCGGCGTTCACAGAATCACTCATTATCCAGGGGGTTGAGGGAGAATGCAAGCACCGTTTCATCAATTCCCTTGAGATGCAGGGGGCGAAACTTAGTAATCTCGGACTCTTGCAAATAGTCCGCCACCGCCGCCGAAATCAGAATCCCTCCCGGCTGGGCCACTTCCTGAAGTCGCGCCGCAATATTGACACTCGGACCGATCGCCGTATAATCCGATCGCTCTTCACTGCCAAACATTCCCACCACCGCCGTTCCCTGGTGAATCCCACAGCGAAATTGTACTGGAGTCAGTCCCTCTTCCATCCATTGAGCATTCAGGGTCGCCAAACGCTCATACATCTGGCGAGCGGCGTGAATGGCTTGTTGCACCTGAACTTCAGGCTTCATATCCTCGGGTGCGCCAAAAATCGCCATCACCGCATCGCCAACAAACTTATCCACCGTTCCCCCGGCTTGGAAAATCACCTGACTCATCGACGAGAGATACTGATTTAAGATTTGGGCCACTCGGCGCGATCGCAGTTGATTAGCCATCTGAGTAAAACCGACAATATCCGTAAAGACAATGGTCACTAAGCGAGGTTCCGGGGTCAAATTCAATTGCAACTCCCCTAGACGCGCTTTTTCCACCAACGCCGGCGGCAGAAAACGGGTTAACACCGACTGGGTTAAATAGCGATTGAGGTCTTTAATCTGTCGTTCCTGTTCCTTGAGGGCCAATAAATTGCGAATTTGGGCCAGGAGTTCGCGATCGTTAAACGGCTTCGATAAATAGGCATCAGCCCCCTGTTCGACACCTTCGAGGCGAGTTTCTTCGTTGGCTTTCGCCGTCAATAAGACAATGGGGGTTCCCTGTAAGTCCTCATCAGCACGAATCGCCGCAATCAAATCTAAGCCCGAGACTTTGGGCATCATTAAATCAGTGACAATGGCATCGGGATGGTGAGATTTAGCCAGAAGCGTCCCTTCCTCGCCGTTACTGGCCAGGAGAGCCTGATAGCCCGCATCCTGGAGAATCCCCGCCACATAGACTCGTAAATCACTGTTATCTTCGACGAACAAAATCGTGGCCGCAAAATCGCCGCTGTTTTTCTTGACATTTACATCAGATTGTGGTATTTGCCTATCAATGCCGTTTGACAGGGCTTGAACTACCTCAGAATCCAGTGGGGCCAGTCTTTCGGGGCGATCAGCAAGGGAACTCGAATCGCAATCGAGATCCGCCAACTCAACCGTAAAGCGACTGTCCTCAGGATGAGCAGCCTCATGGGCCGAGAGCGGAGATGATTGCGATTCTCGCACCCTTGGCGATCGCGCCTCTAAGGCTAAGGACTCTGGCGGGAGATGGTCGCTTCCCGAGGGTAACAGCACCGTGAAACAACTCCCCTGGCCCACCTGAGACTCAACCTGCACCCGACCCCCATGAACTTGCACCAACTCCTTAACCAACGCTAAACCGAGACCACTGCCCTCATAGGTGCGATCGACAGAGCCTTCGGCCTGATAAAAGCGGTCAAATAACTGGGGGAGGCGATCGCCCTCAATGCCAATTCCCGTATCTCGCACCTGCAACCTAACGGACTCCTCATCTTGGCCCACCGAGACCTCAATCTCGCCCCCAGCCGGTGTAAACTTCATGGCATTCGAGAGCAGATTATAGAGAACCTTCTCAAACAAATCCAAATCCAGAAATACCAGAACCTCATCCTCAAGCCGTTGTCGTAAGCGAATCCCCTTACGTTGGCAATAGGGACGAAACGCCTCTAGGGTTTGTCCCACCCAGGTTCCGAACTGACAGGGGGCAAACCTCGGCTGCATTCGCCGTTCATCGAGCCGTTGCAAATCCAGCAATTGATTCACCAGCCGCAGCAGCCGTCGGCAATTGCGCAGCGCCATCTGTGCCCGCTCATAGGAGACCCCCTGTCCCTGACTCACTGCCGCCTCCAAGGGTCCCATCATCAGGGTTAAGGGGGTACGAAACTCATGGGAGACATTTTGGAAAAACTCCGTCTTCTGACGGTCTAAGACCAGTAAGCGTTCCGCCTGTTGGCGCGTTTTCTGATAGAGTCGAGCCTGTTGCACCGCGATCGCCGCCTGAGCCGCCACCGCTTGCGCCAGCGACACCTCATGCAGATGCCAAGCTCGGGGCGTCTCATTTTGTCGCAGCGAAATACTGCCAATAATCCGGCCATCACAGAGCAAAGGAACCACCAGCAGAGCGCGGGCCGGATGATGAAAGGGCTGATAATCCTGATTCCAGGCCGGTTGAGCCGCCATATCCTCAATCACCACCGGCTGTTGTGTCTCCAGCAGATGTTGGAGAACCCGATTTCCCTCAATGGGAACCACCGACTGAGGCAAACGGCCTTCGGGACTGTCTTGATGCTCTCGCTCATACAGGCCCACACAGTCGACAAATTCATCCTCTTGCGTCCACAGGGATAGGGCGCAACCATCGGCTTGTAAGGCACAGCCGAGTTCTTCAGTAATGGCGGCAAAAATATCCTGGGGATTGAGACTCGAACGAATCGCCGTCGTAATGGAGTTAATCAGAGCTTCCCGCTGGGCCAGAGTTTGCATCATCTCCAGGGTTTGGGATTGGGCCAGGGTTAGGGCCGCTTGTTCGGCCACCATGACCACCAATTGCACCTCATCATCTTGCCAAATCCGTCCCTGACTGCATTGATGCAGGGCCAAAACCGCCACCAAGGAAAATTCTCCCGGTCCTTGGGCCAGCTGCTGGGGGGTCCTCTCTGGGGTCCTCTCTGGGGTCCTCTCTGGGGTTAACAGGGTCAGAGGACGATACACCGGGGCGCTGAGGGGGACAATGAGACTTGAGCGAATATCTGCCTGTTTGTAGGCTTGGCGCAGGGCTTCATCGGTCTGTATCCGTTCATCCCGAGTACAATCGCTCATGACGACAATTTCGTCAGTTTCCCAGAGGGTTTGGGCTAAGCAGGGATCTAAGCTAGGGCGTTGGCGAAGCGTGCGAGAATCGTAATCGTCACCCTGAGGATGTTTGAGATGTTCCGGGAGCGTAGGACCGGCGTAACCAAACCACTGCGATCGCGAAGCCTGCGAGAACTGCGATCGCCTTGGGGGAGCGGACTGAGGCGTCCAACCCGGGTCATCACAAGTCCGCAGAATACAACAACTCGCTTCAAACATCTGCCCCATCGTTTCAACAATGGTTTGCAGAATTTGCCGATAATTGGTGCGCGAGCGAATGGTGTTGGTGACAGCATTGAGCAGCGACTCTTGACGTAGCGTACGACAGAGTTGTTCAGTGCGAGTGCGTAAAACATTATGGGTATCCACCGCCTGACGAACGACGGCCCGCAACTCATCGACGTGCCAAGGTTTGGTGACATACTTAAACACCTTGCCACTGTTGATAGCCTCAACCAAGTCATCCACATCCGTATATGCCGTCACCAGAATGCGGATCATATCAGGATATTGCATGGCCGTCAGACTCAGGAACTCAGTCCCGGTCATCTTCGGCATCCGCTGATCTGAGACAATGACCGCAACATCTTGTTCTCGGGATAGAGTTTGCAGCGCCTCTTGTCCACTAGAGGCTCTGAGGACCTGATAAGTCGGGGACAGAACGCGCTCAAGTAGGTCAAGGTTGTCGGGTTCATCGTCCACGACCAAAATCTTAGTGAGGCGACGGGGGCGATCTATCATTCAAGATCGGTCAAACAACAGTGGACAGGTAACAGTTGATGTAGCAGGCGAACCTGGGTTCAACAGAGACCTTGTGCTGATGAGGTCAGCTAAGTCTCGATTCACACCAAGGACCAAGTAGCCGGATTGAATGGCCGGTTTCAATCGTCAGTATAGCGAAAGTTGTCGAACCTCTTGCCCGTCGTATCTTAACCGATTCAGCTACAATGGAACTTCATGTCAATGTTTGCGACTCGTTCAGCCCCCTCAAATTCTGTTCGCAGATTCTCAAGCTGGCATCCTTCATCCCCTCCGACTAGACCTGTGAACTTTTTTGGTACTGCACGCTCTCAACCGAATTCAGGTTCTCAAGGACGGCCTAATCCTGCGGCGATCTCTCGTTGGCTTGTTTCCGATGTGGCTGTCCGACGGGCCACCTCTCAGGATTTACGGACTCTTTCAGAGATTTTGGCGGCCAGTTTTCATGAAACCCAAGGTTGGCGAACCTGGTTTTTGCCCCTGATCCGTCTGGGAATTTATGAAGATTTACGCCATCGACTGCGTTCTAGCCAGCATCCCCACGCCTGTTTGGTGGCCATTGACGGCGGCGATCGCCCTCGACTTGAGCCGGACCTCAATGTTCCTTTATCGGCCCGAGGCGATCAGCTGTTGGGAACTGTTGAGCTGAGTTTGAAGTCTACTCCAACAACGGCATGGCGCATGAATGGGTTGAGTTATCCCTACATCTCCAACCTCGCTGTTCGCCCCCAGGCCCGTCGCTGCGGTGTGGCGCGGCAGCTACTGATGGCTTGTGAGCAAACCGCCTTAGAGTGGGGCTTCCGGGATATCTATCTGCATGTTTTAGATAATAACCTACCGGCTCGTGCCCTTTACACCCAGTTGGGCTACCGCCTGCAACGAGTTGAGCTGACGTGGGGAGCGACTTGGTTTGGTCAACCTCGACAGTTATTTCTCTCGAAGTCCCTCATCCGTTCCTGAGAGGCCTGGCCTCGATCGCGTCAAATTATCCTGAGATCTCTACGTTTGTCCGGCGCAACCCCCTAACCTTGGAGCCGGACCTTGGAGCCGGACCTTGGAGCCGGGTGAACATTTCTGATAGAATCGGGGCAAGGGTGTGGCCAGTCATTTTCTGAGCATGGGGCTGACCCTGGGACAGGTTGTGTTAAGGTCATGATATCTAGGTCATTGCATCTAGGTTTGTTCCATTATCTAAAACACTCATCACCCACAACCGTTTGGCCAATTGACAGATCTGGTTTTGCCGTGATTGAGTCTGGATCTATCTCTCCTGTCGCCCTTCTACTTCGGTACGAGTTTCGTGGTATCTCTTAACAGATTAAGTTACCCTGAGAGCAGATGCCTCCCCCTTGACCGCCTGACTATGACCTAAGGCATGATCCATTCCTGAAACGAGAGTTACTGATATGTCGCGAAGCCTCGTTAAGTCTTCACAACCTGCCGAGCTTATTTCCCAGCTCAATAGCGGTCAGCTGTTGGCGGTCGACAGTCGTCGTCGCAACGGCTTGATTATCTACAAACGCTACCATGCAGAGTTCGCCGGACCTGGGGCGGCTGTTGGGGGCTTTTTTGATGTCGGAACCCAACGAACGATTCCGGTTGGGGATCTCGCCCTTGTGGCGCCCGAAGCCTATGAAGATCGGCAAAAAGCCTATTCCATTCGACGACATTGGATTCGTCTGACAGAACAGTTGACGGAAAACCCCGTCCCCCTGCAACGGGCAAAAATGTTGTTGGCCCAGTTTGAACATTACTTTGACGCAGATACGGTAAACAGTTTGCCCGATGATGCCTTAGCGAGCTTGGTGGGGGTTTTGCCCAGTACCATCAAGATGGTGCGTTACCCTAAGCGAGTCCAACCTCGGGAGTTGAAAGCAATGGCTAGGGTTTAGAGACTCCTCAGGTGAGGAGTGCCTAAACGCCCCAGACAACAAAGTTTTGGGCGTTATTTTGTTGTGGCAAGGTTTACGTCTGCATGGGAAGGACGAACCCAGAAGTTGACCCCCTAGGAGGCACTCGAAGAGGCACTGGCGGCTAAATCCGCTGCGTTTTGGGCGTTGTCTAAGGCTGGACGTAGGCATTCTAACCATTGAATGAGACTATCGAGTTGCTTCTCAGCCGCAAGAACTCCGAGGCCACGCACGGTGACCTTCCCAGAACTATAGACGAACCGGGACTGTAAATGTTTCGGTAAATGTCGTTTTAACAGTCCCCAGGCCGGTTCTTCCATGGGTGTCTCTAAAACGATATGTTGTTTTCCTTCGGGCTTGATACGGGAAAATCCGAGAGTTTTGGCAAGTTGTTTGAGTTCCATCACCCGCAACAGTTGGCTGGCCGCTTTGGGCAGGGGACCGTAACAATCCTGCCAGTCGAGGGCGATCGCCTGCAAGGCCTCGGAGGAGTCAGCAGTGGCCACCTGACGATAGGCACTCATTTTATGGTCGAGATCCGGGATATAGTTGCTGGGGATAAAGGCCGTCAGGTTGAGATCAACTTGAGTATCGTTGACTTTGGGGATAGCCTGGCCTTGAATCTCACGGATTTCTTCTTCAAGCATGGTGCGATAGAGATCAAAGCCGATGGCATTCATCTGGCCCGATTGTTCGGCCCCCAACAGATTGCCGACGCCGCGAATTTCGAGATCGCGCATGGCCAACTGATAGCCTGATCCCAACTGACTAAACTCTTGCAAGGCCCGTAAGCGTTTCTGAGCCGCTTGAGAGAGTCGACTACGCTGACTATAGAACAACCAAGCATGGGCCTGAATGCCCGATCGCCCCACTCGACCCCGCAATTGATACAGTTGAGACAGGCCAAAGCGATGGGCATCTTCAATCAAAATCGTATTGACGCGGGGAATATCTAAGCCTGACTCAACAATCGTGGTGCAAACGAGAACATCAGCTTCACCATTACTGAACGCTAACATCACCGATTCGAGTTGAGCCACGTCCATTTGGCCATGGGCGATGGCAATTCTAGCACTGGGAACTAACTCGCGAATTTTCGCCGATCGCTCCTCAATCCCTTCGACACGGGGAACGACGTAAAACACCTGGCCGCCGCGATCGAGTTCCTGGGCGATGGCCCCTCGGATTGTTTCCCAGTCATAGCGGGCTAAATGGGTTTTAATCGGGCGACGGGAGGGTGGCGGGGTGGTAATCAAGCTAATTTCACGAATCCCCGATAGAGACATATACAACGTCCGAGGAATCGGTGTCGCCGTCAAGGTTAGGACATCAACTTGGGTTTTCAGGGCTTTGATTTTCTCTTTCTGACTCACTCCAAATCGCTGTTCTTCATCCACCACCAATAGGCCCAAGTCTTTGAAGGTCACGCTTTTACCCAGAAGTTGATGGGTTCCCACCACCACATCTAACTCCCCAGTGGCTAAACGTTGCTGAATGTCTTTGCGTTCCTCGGTGGTGCGGAAGCGGTTAAGCAGGCCCACCTGAATCGGGTAGGGGGCAAAGCGCTCTTTAAGGGTGTGATAATGCTGTTGGGTGAGGATGGTGGTGGGGGCGAGTAGGGCCACTTGTTTCCCGGCGGTAATGGCTTTAAAGATGGCCCGGATTGCGACTTCGGTTTTGCCAAAGCCCACATCACCGCAAACTAAGCGATCCATGGGGCGATCACTCTCCATATCATGTTTAATATCTTGGGTGGCTTTGAGTTGATCGGGGGTGGGTTGATAGGGGAAGGAGTCTTCGAGTTCTTGTTGCCAGGGAACATCGGCAGGATAGGCAAATCCCTGTTGTTTGGCCCGTTGGGCGTAGAGTTTCAACAAGTCAATGGCAATTTTCTTGATGGCTTTGCGGACTTTGTTTTTCGTCCGTTCCCAGGCTTTGCCCGACATTTTATTGAGTTGCGGGGTTCCACTGCCGGTATGGCGGTAGCGAGAGAGGGCGTTGAGTTGATCGGCGGCGACGCGCAGGGTGCCATCGGCGTACCGTAAGACCAGATATTCGCGGGTTTCGCCGTTGAGGGTGAGGCTTTCGAGTTGTAGGAATTGCCCGATTCCGTGGTTGTGGTGAACGACGTAGTCTCCCGGTTGCAGTTGGTTGGGATCGACTTGTTTGGAGGCGGCTCGGCGACGTTTGCGGACGTAGCTGGGGCTGGCGAGGGCGTGTTGACCGAAGAACTCGCGATCGGTGACGATGACGAGGCGTAGGGTGGGCAGGATGAAGCCTTCGAGTTCGGCTTGGCCTGAGTATTTGAGGGCGATGGGGATGTGATGGGTTTGCAGGCGATCGACGGCGGGATAGTCGCGGGGATTGGGCAGGAATTGGGCGCTACAGTCATGTTCTTGTAGCAGGGATACGGTGCGACTGGGTTGGGCGGAGATGAGAAAGATATTGAAGCCGCGATCGCGTTCCTGACGTAAAATTTGCGCGATTTTGGCGAATTGATGGGGGGTGGTGGCTAGACGGCGACTAGCCAGGTTGAGATGTTTGCCGGGGTCGTTTTCGGCGTCGCGATCGCTGACGACTAATTCCCGCAAATCGACTCGTGGCAGGGGACAGGGGGCGAGACTTTCCTCTAGGGGGCGATGGAGGGGGCTGAGTTGGGGATGGCGATCGCGCCAGTTGAGAAAGTCTTGTTCGACATGGTCAACCCAGCGATCGCTGTGGCCCTGACAGGCTTCGGGTTCATCGATCACTAAAAGGCTGTCGGGGGGGAGGTACTCCAGAAGCGAGGCGGGGGTATCAAAGGCTAGGCCCACTTGGGCGCTTGGGGACAAGTCGGCGGCCTGTTCGGGCCAATCTTCCCCCATCTCGGCGGCCAGTCCACTGTTAAGCTGGCGCGGTGTTAGCACAACTTGGTCTATTTTGTCAAGCGATCGCTGGCTAATGGGGTCAAATTCCCGCATTTTTTCGAGTTCATCGCCAAAAAACTCCAGACGCAGCGGTAGTTCAGCGGAAACGGGGAAAATATCGATAATATCGCCGCGTCGGCTCCATTGTCCTTCACTTTCGACGAGGGAGACTGATTCATAATCGAGTTCTGCCAAGCGTCGTTTGAGGGCGCTTAGGGAGAGATCGAGTCCGAGGTGGAGACGTAGACAGGATTGGGCAAACTGTTCTCGGGGGGGCAAATGGGGATGGAGGGCGCGTTGGGTGGCGACAATGGCGAAGGGCTGGGGGTTTGAGTCCGACAGGTGGACGAGATCGGCTAAAACTTGTAATTGTCCCCAGGTGATTTCATCGGCATCACGGTCATCATAGGGGGAGGCTTCACTGGTGGGATAGAAGTGAACCACCGGCCAACCCATTTCTTGGAGTTGCGCCGCCCAACGGCCGGCTTCTTCTAGGGTAGCGGTGATGGTACAGAGGTGCTGTTGACGTTGCTGAGCTAAGGCCGATACCATCAGGCCCTTGGGAAAGCGAGGAACTCCATCGAGGTGTAAGCGCCCATCGCGATCGAGATAGGTGTTTAGCTCTTGAGTCAGAGGAGTTCGAGCTAGGGTACGAACAACGGAAGAAAAAGCCATAACAGAGCAACAGCAGCGATCGCACGATCGTAGTAAATCTGATCTATTCTAACCAGATGCGGCCATTTCCCACCTCAGCGGCCATGGCTGTGGCTCTCTTGGAGTTTTGATGTGATGGTTGGTTTGAGTGTTCAAGGCTACAAAACGCCGATCCGTCCTAAGGGACAATAGCCGACAGTGATTGGGTCAAGAGTGGTTGGGTCAAGAGTGGTTGGGTCAAGAGTGGTTGGGTCAAGGTTCGATGAAGGTCGTCTGAGTCATCATCAGCCCCCCTGAGCCATTCCACTTTTGACTGTGACCATTCTCCCTTTCTCAAGCTACCTGGCACAGATGCGGTTCAGCACTGTTTAATAATGAGAACACCCCAGATTATTGTCTGTGGATTAGGTCCGACGGGCTACGAAATTTTCCGACTGCTGCGACAGCAAGGGATTGAGGCTATCGGGATCCATGATCAGCCTCTCCCCCAGGAAACGGATCATGTGGTTGTGGGCAATTTGCGATCGTCCTCGACGCTTCTCGCGGCGGGCATCCAAGAGGCTCAAACTCTGGTGTTGGCGATGGTTGATGATGCCATCAATTTAGCGGTTTTAGTGCAGGCGCGTCTCCTGAATCCCCATATTCGCATTGTCAATCGACTCTTTAATCAGCGGTTAGGGGAGCGACTCAATAGCACCCTGGAGCATCATACGGCCATGAGTGTGTCGGCGTTAGCGGCGCCGGTGTTTGCGTTTGCTGCTTTCGGAAATCGGGCCATTGGTCAACTTCAGCTCTTTAAGCAAACTTGGCCCATTCATGAGGAGTATATCCATGATGGCCATGATTGGGTAGGACGCACGTTAGATGAACTCTGGGACGATCGCTCGCGGATGTTGATCTATTATCTGCCAATGCAAACTCATTTAGACTTGGTTTCGGCGGTTTTACGTCAACAGCCTCTGCAAGTCGGCGATCGCCTCATTATTGCAACTCAGCCGACGGTCGGATCCCGCCATAAATCCTGGCTGACTCGAAGCCGACAGTTTTTTCGTTGGTTGAAAACCCTACGTCAGCAAATTCAGTCGAGTGTGGCGATTACTCTGGTTTTGTTTCTAACAATTTTTATTGCCACCTTGACTTACACGACCATTAATGCTGAGGTCACGGCTGTTGATGCCCTTTATTTCTCGGTGGGGATGATTACCGGGGCCGGCGGAAACGAAAGCGTCGCCGAAACCTCCCCAGCTCTAATTAAAGTCTTTACGGTGATCATGATGTTAGCCGGGGCGGGGGTGATTGGCATCGCCTATGCTCTCCTCAATGACTGGGTGTTAGGAACGAGCTTTCGGAAACTCTGGAAAGCCGCCCCAACGCCGAGTGAAAATCACTATGTTGTCTGCGGTTTGGGGGGCATTGGGATCAAGATTGCCACGAGTTTGCAGGAAAATGGCTATGACGTGGTGGTGATTGAGAATGACCCCAACGGTCGCTTTTTGCATACGGCCCAATCTCTGAAAATTCCTGTGGTTCAAGGAGATGCGACGCTCCCAGATACCCTAGAAACGGCAAATATTCACCGAGCTAAGGCCCTCTTCGCCGTCAGCAGTGACGATACGACGAACCTCGAAATTGCCTTGACCGCCAAGGGACTTCAAAATGATCTCCGGGTAGTGGTTCGCGCTCATGATGCTCATTTTGGCATGATGGTTCAGGAGGTATTTGAGTTTAACTCGGTTCTGAGTCCGACGGAAATTGCCGCCCCCTCCTTTGCGGCGGCGGCCCTAGGGGGACAGATTTTTGGCAGTGGGATGACGGCGGGAAATCTCTGGATTGCTATGGCCACGACGATTACACCGGAACACCCGTTTCTGGGACAAGATGTGAAGTCGGCGGCGGCCAATGGTGATTTTGTGCCACTGTATCTCGAAACCCGTAGTGATACGCTCCATGGTTGGGAGTTATTGGGGGCTGAGTTGACGGTGGGCGATCGCCTCTATTTAACGATTCCGGCTAATCGTTTGGCTCAACTGTGGCGGGTGGTGGAACCGGAACTTGAACCTCAGTCCCCATCGTCTCAGTCTAACGGTCGCTCTAACTCGCGTCAGAATCGGATCGCGATGAACAGCTAGGGCAAACTGTTGAGCCAAGTCCGAACTTGCTCGACGTCAATCGAACCGGCATCACGAACTTGCTCACGGCTGTCTCCGGGCAAGGTCCAGGTTTCGGGACAGCCAAGGCTCGGTCGTTGCAGTTGGGTTTGGGCAATGACATCCAGGCTTTTGGCTTCTACAAGATACAAGGTCGCCTGAGTTCCATAACTGGCTAAAGACCCATACCAACCTTCTTCATTGAGATACCAACAGGTTTCCCCATCATTGGGATTCGTGGTTTGGTGAGAACAGAGGATGAAGGGCGTATCATTCAAATCGCCCGAGGTTACATCCCGCAGTTCAGCGTCGAGGTCGGGAAGTTTACCGATGATGTCATAATTGGTTTCGGGGGTATCACGGATAAAGATGAGGCTATTATCGGCGATGTCCTCTTGATAGCGAGGGGCTTCGGTAATGGCAAAGACGGGTTTTTCAGAGAGGGGAATGTCTCCCTCGGAAATCTTGGTGATTCGACAGACGCCGGCCAAGCGCGTTTCAAAGTCGGCTTGGGTTAGCCCCGGCGGTCTCTCTCGGTTGGAGGCTAAATCAGCGTTATTGGGGGCATCTCCGACCTGGGCTGGGGTTAAGGTTGCGGGTTGTTGACGACAGGCGACGAGGGTCAAGAGGAGCGAACAGCTCATTAGAGTCCGAAATGGGAGTTTCATGGGGAGAGGTTAATCGTCAAGAACGGGGAACTCGGGAGAACGATGGCTGGATGAGTTGGACTGTTAATTCGTTACTGTGGTGTTCGATGTTAGCTATTTTAGTCTGTATGGGCAGAGAGGAGATAGGGTCACGATGACAGAGATGTCTTGGTTACTGATCGGATATGGTAGTCTATTGCGCGGCGATGATGGAGTGGGCCAGCGAATTGCGGCAGCGGTGGCGGATTGGCAGTTACCGGGGGTGCGATCGCTGCCTCGGCATCAGTTAACGCCGGAACTGGCGGAATCCTTAGCTTATGTGGATCTGGCACTATTTGTGGATGCCTCTTTGCAGGGAACTGAGGTCAGGATTGAACCGTTGAGTGCTGATTCTGGGCCAACGGTCATGGGACATTATCTGACGCCCTCATCTTTGCTGGGAATGACGCAATGGCTGTATGAGCGTTGTCCCCAAGCTTGGTTAATTTCAATTCCGGGGCAGGATTTTGGTTTGGGTGACACGTTGTCCGAGTCGGTTGAGGAGGCGATGACGCAGGTCCTTCATCGGTTGCGGGACTGGTTTATGGCTGCCAATCGACCTGTCCTTGATGTTCGCAGTGAAAGCCTGTTGTTGTCCAGTGATCTAAATCCACCTGACTCAGTTGAATGATGTCGTCACAAGACGGGGAGTAGATCTGACTCAGAATCGCCCAAAGTCCGGTTCGTGTGATATCTAATAGGGTTTTGAGGCGACTTTCTTGGTTTCCGGGTCGGCCAATCTCGGGGACGATGTTAGGGTCAACCCAAATCCCATGTAATCCTAGGCTAATCCGGGCCATCCAGATGGCCCGGGGGAGATGACTGGCTGAGGTGATGAGTTCGACGTGATGAACTTGCCAACGTTCGAGGATAGGCAGGCTATAGAAGAAGTTATAAAAGGTTGAATAGGCGCAGTTTTCCAACCAAACTTGCTCCATAGGGGCGTTGTCTCGTTCGAAGATGAGATAGATGCAGGGAGGAAGGGAACCGGTGGAGATGAGGATGGGAATTTGGGGGTGCGATCGCGCGTATTGGGCGCTATACATTTCGCGGCGAATACTGCCACCTAAAACGAACACGCCATCGGTGGGAGCATCTCGATGGCTTAGGGCTTCAAGGCCACGTAGTCCACTCACGAGAATTAGGGCCAAGATCAGGCCCAGAATCCCCCAGGCGAGTTTAGTCCAGAGGGGCCGTTTTGACTGTAGCCAGCGCCAGATTGACTGGGGAACTCTCCGCCAGGGGGGTAATGTCATGTTAGTCGGTGTTTGAGTTGTTGGGGGGCAAGGAGTTCATGTCTGAGGGTGGGCGAAATTCGACGGAACCATTGTCCTGGCGAATGACTTGTGCGCCGAGGTTTTCGAGTTCGCTGACAGCTCGTTCTTTGACGCTTTCATCGGTGGCGTTAAAGTAAACTTCTTGCCAACCGATGAAACGAGCGCGTAGACTGTCGGGGTTGTCCCGTAACCATTGGGCGGTTTGCCGGTAGTAGGAGGCAAAATCGGCGTAGCTGTCTGTTGCGGCGGCTAAGTCGGCGGCTTGTTCGTAGGCGTGAATGGCCCCAGGGACATCGCCGAGGAGAAGGAAGCGATCTAAGGCTTCTAGGAGGGCTAGGACAAAGGCTTGCTCTTCGATGTTAGGGGTAATGGACTCTAAGCCGCGATCGAGCAGTTCGACGCTTTTTAGGGGTTCTCCTTGGCAGTAGGAGACGCCTCCGGGGACAAAGGTATAGGCGGTGAAGAAACGGGGATCTCGTTGGGTGACTTGGTCGAGATAGGTGAAGTTAAGACGACAGCCGGTTTCCTCTCGGGCGGCTTCGTCGCCAAAGTATTGGAGATATTGTAGAAAGGTCCAACTGGCGATGGCGTTGTCAAAGCCTAAACTGGGCAATTGATCGAGAACCGCCAGTTGCAGTTCTAAGCGTCGTTCTTCTTGGACGGGTTCTGTCTCCTCGTCGATGACCTGTTGCCAGCGTAGTCCTTGTAGTCCCACAGCGGCGATCGCGGCTAGGGTTGCGGTCATTAAACTTAATCCTATGGCTTTTGAGCCAGACAGCATTTGAACCGTCATAACGTCTGTGTTTTCCCCTCACTCTCCTCCCTAGCATAGATCACGGCTTGAGATCGAGATCGCTCTTAATGGCCTCAGGTCAGTCAGGTTGTCAGTCAGGTTGTCAGTCAGATTGTGATCACAGACACCATTCAATAGCCCCTAGAATGGCTACAGTGGTTTATATATCAAATTTTCAGTCAAAATAAGTCAAAATTGGTTGGACTGGCCCAGCAAGACCCACTAGGACTCGTACGGTGACTCATCTCGGATATCTGCTTAGGGCTGACATGGCATCGTTGAGACTAGCATCATCAGGAATTACGGTTCCAAGACCTGTAGGTAAGGTCTAAAGGGTTCATATTAAACCTCGTTTCGCTTTATCGTCCTTCTTTGACCCCATCACGCATGAATCGTCCTCATCCTTCCATTCTTCAATCCGTTACGGTGGTTGGCACTGTTCTTTTAACCAGCACCGTGTCTTTCTTGAATCCTCTGTCGAGTCGCTCAAGTCACGCTGCGACCTTTGAAAACAGTCCTAAAGCCGTTTTGGATGAGGCCTGGCAGATTGTCAATCGTGATTATGTTGATGAGACGTTCCAAGATACGGATTGGCAACAGGTCCGTGAAGAACTCCTCGGGCAAGAGTATAGTTCCCGAGAACAGGCTTATGCGGCGCTCCGTCGTGCCTTAGCCCGCTTGGATGACCCCTACACGCGTTTTTTGGACCCGGACGCGTTTGCGGCGCTTAATGAGCAAACCTCGGGGGAACTGTCGGGGGTTGGCTTGCGCTTAGAGCGGGATGAGCAACAGCAAACGATCTCAGTGGTGGAACCGATTCCCAATTCTCCGGCGAGTCGTGAGGGGATTCAGTCAGGCGATCGCATTCTGGCCATTGATGGCGACTCAACGGTATCAATGGGGATTGATGAGGCCTCGCAGCGGATTCGAGGGGAGATTGGTACGCCGGTCAGCTTGAGGATTTCACGCAATCAGCGACAGTTTAATGTGACTCTTGTCCGTAGTCGCATTGAACTCCCGGCGGTTCATCACAGTCTCAGTCTGGAGGGAGAGACTCGGGTGGGGTATATTCGCTTGAGTGAGTTTAGTTCTCATGCGCATGAGCAGATGTATCGGGCGATTGAGGATCTCAAGGAACAAGGGGTCGATGCGTTTGTGCTGGACTTACGGGGAAATCCTGGAGGCTTGCTGAGTGTGAGTATTCAGATTGCTCGTATGTGGTTGCATGAAGGGGCGATCGTTAGTACGGTTGACCGTCATGGCAATGTTGAGTCCGTTGAGGCCACCCGGACGGCCTTGACGGATTTACCGCTGGCGGTTCTTGTGGATCACAATTCTGCTAGTGCGAGTGAGATTGTGGCTGGAGCGTTACAGGATAATGAACGAGCGACGATTATCGGTACGCCAACGTTTGGGAAGGCGTTGGTGCAATCGGTGAATTCGTTGTCGGATGGTTCGGGGTTGGCGGTGACGGTGGCTCGGTACTTGACTCCCAATGGAACGGATATTAGTGAAAATGGAATTTTTCCAGATTCTCGGGTGGAGATGACGGGAAATGAGCAACTCTTGTTAAGTCGAGATGGAAGTCTTCGAGGAACTCTTTCTGATCCGGTTTATTCTCGGGCAATTGATGTTTTTCAAGATCAGATTCCTGTGGCGAGTCGTAATGGTTCGAGTCGTAATGGTTCGAGGGAGGCGGCTGTTAAGGTTCTACGGCTTAAGGAGCTTGAGAGTGTCCGGTAATCTGGTACGGGTTGGATCAGATTGAACGTCTCGGCTGAGTCCGGTTGCGGATGTGAAAACCCCGATGTTTTTATGACATCGGGGTTTTGTAGCAGTCGCCGGAGTAATACGATATCAATTTGGATCGATAACATGACGAGGCTTGATCTCGGTTAATGGTCAACTGCTCTGACTATGTTTTAAAGGGGTTTGATATCTGGTTGAGTCAAACGTCTATTCATCTGAATGGTGACGCGATCGCCGACTTAGGCTGCCGACTTAAGCTTTGGAAAAACCGAGTCCATTTTCTTGGGCATATCGCTCCATAAACCGCATGAAGCGATCCCATTCTTGCTCAGATTTGATGGCGTAGATGGCTTCGACGGCTTCGGCTTGTCCGTTGACAAACTTTCCTTTGACTTCCCGAGTGACCAGTTCTCCTTCTTCGTCAATGAGGTACATGCCGGTGATTTCTTCACCAAATTCAGGATCGAGGGCTTGGGGGTTTTGGAAGTAAAAAATCGCCCGTCCATTAGATCCGTCTTTGGAACGGGTTAAACGCACGTCGGGGACGACGTCTTCTTTGACACCCTTGGCAAATTCGATACGAGCCATACACTTTACTAGATCAGAAACATCGGCTTCAACTTAACACAGGTCGCGGCCTCACGGGTAATTCAAGGGGGCGCGGATAAGATCGACGTCTTCTTGGATTACCCGCTAATGCTTCGCTGATCACGTCAAAGCCGTGCCATCATCTCGGGTAATAGGGTCGCCGGAAGCTGATTCAAGGCTTTCCCTTGAGCGGCCATACCACCAAAGTCATAGCAGGCTCGTAAGGTCCGCACGATCGCATCTTGAGCGGTTTTTTGTCGCTGAGGCTGCGATCGCCAACCGTGAAAGGCAGCCAGATGTTGCTCTAAGGCGGCTTCAATATGGCCTAATCGGTGTTGGGGATCGCATTGGGGATGAACCCCTAGATAGTAATGGGTTAAGCCAAGATTGTTATGGGTGGCGTAGAGGTCGAAACTGAGGGCTGTTTGGGAGGCGGCGACATCTATGGCGGTGTGATAAGAATTGATGGCTTGTTGCAAAATCGCGATCGCCTGTTCTGGGGGCGATTGTTGGGCGAGATGCCAATAGGCGGTTCCTAGGTTGTTCTGGGTGGCGGCACAACCGGCGGGAAAACGCTCGGGGGTACGGTAGGTGAGGGCCTCTTGATAGGCGATGATGGCCCGTTGTAGGTTCTCTAGGGATTTGCCGGAGTCGGAGAGGGTCCAGTAGGCGGTGCCGAGGTTACTCTGCAACATGGCGTAGGTCATTTCGTCGCGATCGCAGGTGTAATAGGTCAGAGCGGCTTCATAGGCGGCAATGGCTTGCTGTAGGCAGGATTGGGGCGCTTCAAACTGGGCTAGACTCCAATAGGCGGTACCGAGGTTATTTTGAATTGAGGCGTCTTGAGCTAAACGTGAGGGACTGTTGGCTTGGCGTTGAGAGTGGTTTAAGGCTGTTTTAAAGGCGGCGATGGCTTGCTGCCAATCATTGGCCTGTTGACGAGCGCGACCGAGATCAGCCCAAACGGAGCCGAGATTGTGATGGAGGGTGGTTGCAATGTCGGGTTTGGGGACGGTGTCTAGGGTGGCGATGGCCTGTTGATAGGCTTGGATACTGGCTTCTAATTCTGCTACGCGGCGATCGGGGTGGTCATGGCGGCCGAGGAGCCAATGGAGGGTTCCTAGGTCGTTGAAGGTGGCTAGGAGTCGTCCTGGCTCTTCGGGAGGGGAGATCTGCCAAGATTTGAGGGCTTCACGATAGGCGGCGATTCCGACTCGGGTACATTTGATGAGATCGCACTCTTGTTGTAGGCGATCGCGGTAGAGGTTTGCGAACTCCTGATATTGGCTGGCCAGGCGATCGCCGGGAGGGCGTAAACGGTGCAGCCGTTCGATTTGTTGTAAGCGTTCTAGGGGCTGATGTCCGGGGAGTTCATCCTGGGTGATGGTGACCAGTTGCACCAAAGACATGGGGACAAATTGCCACAGGATTGGCTCTGAAGAGGCGGTTGAGGGAGAGGTTGTTGAGAGGGAGGGTGTTGAGGGAGAGGCTGAGGCGGAAATGCTAACGGTTGCTTGGGGAACGGTTTTTTGAGGTCTGGGAGTGGTGATGGTTTGGCGGCTGGCGCTAGAGTGCTGAAGGGGACGCTGACGATGGCTGGGTAGGGGTTCACTACAAAACTCAAAGACGCCGGTACAACATCGCCAAAATTCGGGGGCGGAGTGTTGAATTTGGTAGAGCCAGGGGCGAGAGATCCAAAAGACTAAACTGCCAAGACTATCGTCAGAGTTTTCCGCATCGAGTTGGGATAACTGTTGAGGGATTTCTCGGAGTTGCCGCAGAAAAGACCATTGTAAGTTGGCAGATTTACGGGTAAAGTCTGCAATTCCCAACAGTTGTAAACAAATGGCACTATTGCTGGAAACTCGTTGAGGTAATCCTTGACGGATCTGCTCTAAAATTTCAGTTTGTGTCGGAGCCAGTTGAATGCTGGCTAAACAGGTGGATTGACTTAAATCGGCTTCTGATTGTAGGGCAATGGCTAACTCGCTGGCATGGGTTTTATCGTCACAGACGGCTAGAAAAATCTGCCGACGCAAGCCGAGGGCGATCGCCAATTTCAGGCGTTGATAGACCTGTTGATTCCAACTCGATGGCTCCGGTGAGGTGACACCCGAAGCCATCAAGGAACTTGGCGAGAGAGCAAGAGGCACAGACATAAACGGGTTTGAAGGAACGAGGGATAGCCAAAACGATTGCACCGGCTAATTCCTTTTTCATTCCTGTGATTCCCTGCTCAGGATAGTCTTGGCTCTCGTCTTCGCCCCAAAATGTACCCGAAACGGCTTCACCCAGATACTTCCTGAGGTGTTAATGGACGGTCTTCAGGTAGTCTCACCTCTTGGATTAGAGGTAAGTTGGCGAGAAACTCTCTATCTTCGGTGATATGGGGGAATTTCAACTGAGAATCGGGGATACCACGCTCAACTTGTTGCTGTCGTAGTATATCGTAACTTCCGGGTTGTAACAGACGTAGCCGTGGTGCGGGAATGTCACTGCCCCGAGAAATTTGATAATGGGTGTTTTCGGCGGCGAGTTGTTCGTCAAAGCGACGCAGGAAGGCAACGGGATCGCTCAGTTGATGCCCAGGAGCGAGTTCGATGTTGACTAAATAACGGGCGGGAAATTCATCGCCGGATAGGGTTAGGCAAAAGTCCTCGAAGGTGATGCCAAATTCGGCTTGTAGGTGATCCATGACGCGGGTGGCATGGTCTTCGGTGGTTTTTTCGGTGGTGGAGGAGATCATGCCGCCGCTGCGGTGTTTGAAGACGATGAGGGGGGCTTGGTTGTAAAAGCCGACGACTTCGATGATATCGCCGATGTCATAGCGGAAAAAGCCGCCATAGCTACTGAGAAGGATGCGATAGCGTTCGCCAACTTTAACCTCACGGGGCAGTAGGGTTTGGGGTTGCTCGACGTGCCATTGAGATTCGGGGATAAATTCAAAGAAACCGGTTTCTAGGGAGAGTATACTGCCGTCGGTGTCTACATCGGGGTAGATACTAAAGGTGCCTTCTGCAGAGGAGAAGACCGCACCAAAGATGGGGGTATCGCCGAAGTATTCTGGGAAACGGCGGAAGTAAAAGTCGGAGGTTCCTCCTCGGGCGGCGGTGACGAAAAAGGATTCGGGCCAGACGCGTTTGGGGGTGAGTCGGCCATCTTCTTGCAGTACCTGACGCAACTCAGCGGCGCGTTTAGGGTTGGGGATGAGGAGGGACTCAAGGGTGGGGCGTAACTCGGGTTCTAGGGGCAGCCAAGGGGCGATGGTTCCCTGTTCGATGTCTTGGATCATCTCTTGGCCGTAGCGTTCGAGATAGTTACACATCCGTAGGATCAACATGGGAAAGTTGGCAATCATGCCTCGGGTGCTGCGATCGCCCAAGGCGAAGAGAATGGCCAGGTAATGACGGGCGATGCTATCGGCGGGGAGGAGGGTTTCAAAGGGATTGGCGAAGAGGATTTTATAGAGCCGTTCGTCCATACGCATAACGCCGACGCTGGCGGGGCCATAGTTGATACCGCCTTCGGTGGTTCCCCACATGAGGGCGGAGTTGGTGAGGAGGAGTTTGCCGAATTTTAAGCCGCGACGTCGTAGGGCCTGTTGTACGAAGCCCATGCTGGCAAGGTTGGCCCGACGTAGGACGGTTTGGGATTTGCGACTGGTGGGGATGAGTTTTTTCTTGCCGGTGGAGCCGCTGGTTAGGGTGATGTAGACGACGGGGTCACTGAGGAGGACGTTGGGTTCGCCTTGGGCGATGCGATCGATGTAGGGTTCGTAGCTGGCGTAGGGCAGAATGGGCATTTTTTCTCGGAATTCTGCCACGGAGTTGATGTTAGAAAATCCGTAATCTTTGCCAAATTCGGTGTTTTGATAGTCTCGTAATAATTTCAGTAAAAACTGTTCTTGGACTTGTTCAAGGTTGTGGGTTTTGCGAATAAATCGTTCTCGAAAAAAGCTGGCAATTAGGCTGATGATAAGTAGAGTCGGATTCGCCATGTTTTTGCGGAGGCTGAAAAAAACTCGATTATTATATCGCAGTGTTGGAGCAAAACTTGCTCAATACTGGTGATTGGGGTTAACGCCCGAGGTTAGGGATGTTAGCTATCTCGTTGGTGTAGGGCGGCGAGGGCGGATTTGACTTGCGCCATGAGGGATTTGGCGGCTTGTTTGGAACGGCCTTCGTCGAGGTAAGGTTTGACGGCGATCGCCTCCCCGATGAGGATTGAGACATCACAGCGGAATTTGGGGGTTCCGCTACTGTAGCGCAGGCTAATGGGGACAATATGAAGCCCAGACCCTTGAGAAGCGCAGTCGGAGGGGCGATCGCTGCGGGCGGCTTGAATGGCTAAGCGTCCTAAGCCGGGTTTCATGGGATACACCTGTTCGGGGTCGGGTTGGGATTTTTCCCGGTTGCGCTTGATAAAAAAGACGTTCCCTTCTGGGAAAATGACGAGCATCTGTTGATGGATGAGTAATTCTAAGCCATGGCGTAAACTGCCAATGCCGGCGCGACCTAAATCGACGGGAAATGCTCCGAGACGACGCACAATCAACCCTTGCAAGCCTTCGGTTTCGTTGGCGGAGGTCATGAAGTGAGGGTGTTTGCCGGTGACGGGATATCCGGCGGAGTGGGCGACGAGAATGGGGTCCCAACGGGAGCGGTGGGTGGGGGCGAGGATGATAGAGCCGGACTGGGGTAGGTTCTCTTGGCCGGTGATCTCGACGCGACGGAAGTAGAGGGGGAGGACGAGATAACGAGCGAGGGGATAGAGGATTGCGGTTAGCCAGGGGGAGACTCGGGAGGAGACGGAGTTGGAGTGAACCGGAGAAGACATGGAGTTTGGGGGAGCGGCGTTGGTAGAGGAGTGGTTGATGTGCGCCTGAGTATCCGGTTTGGGGGAGCTGTGAAGCTGAGTCATGGGTGGGGGGAGAGGTGACGACAGATGCCGGCCCGAATGAGCCAGGTTCGAGGAAACACTCGGGTTGAGAGAGGGGAGAGGTGAGTTATTTTTAAGCTACGGGGATCTCGTTAGAAGATGGGTTGAGGATCAGCCAGTTTGTTGGGCTGTCTCAGCGGCATGGTTCAGTTGACGGCGTTGGGCGAACCAGTGTTGTAATTGCTGACGGCAGGCCTGCTCTAGGATACCACCGACGACTTGCGGGTTGTGGTTGGAAACGGCACTGTTGGGGAGGTTGAGAACAGTACGAATGGCGCCGGTTTTTGGATCGTCGGCACCGTAGATGAGTTGGCTGATGCGCGACTGCACGATCGCCCCGGCACACATGGGACAGGGTTCGAGGGTGACGTAGAGGCGACAGCCTTGGAGATGCCAGCGGTTGAGGCGGCGGGCGGCGTCTCGTAGGGCGAGGACTTCGGCGTGGGCGGTGGGGTCGCGATCGCGCTCTTTGCGGTTACTGGCACTGGTGATGAGTTGATTTTGGGCATCGACGACGATGGCCCCGACGGGAATCTCTCCCTGGTTTCCGGCCTCTTGGGCCAGGTTCAGGGCCTGGTGCATCCATTGTCGATGCTGCTGGAGTTCTTGCATGGTCTAGGTGTGCCCCTGTTCGTTGCTGTCGGGGATGGGGTCAACTTGGGCTCGCCAGAGGAGGCAGTCGCCGTGATAGTAGCCGCGATGGGTGATGCGGACGCGATCGCCGGGGTTGGCGGTTCCCTGTTTGAGTTGATGCTGTTGGGGGTTGTAGGGAACGATGGCGTCAACGTCGCCAATGGGAATTAGCCCCCAATCGTCTAATAGCTGTTCTAGGGGACGGATGAGGGGCAAGATATTTTTTGCGGGAAGTTGCGGGTTTTGTTGAACTCTTGCGGCGGCGGTGTACCAAAAGCGCAGGAAGGATTCTAGTCGCTCTAAACTCTCCCGTTGAAAGTCCTGTTGCAGTTGGCTCGATTGTTGGTTCAGTTGGGCTTGCAACCGTTGGTATTCTTGTTTGAGGGACTCCCCATCCCCCAACTCAGCCTCCTCCAACTCAGATGGATTCGGTTGCACGGCGGGCGGCTTTGGCTCTGACTCTAGGGCGGCGATTAACTGGCTGGGATTGAGGTTCAATGCCTGACTCAGTTGGCAGAGAACTCCCCAACGTAGGTTTGAGAGCGGCCCGGTTCGCAGTTGTCGTATCTGCCATTGGGAGACGGCGGCGCGGCGGCTGAGTTCCCGAAAACTGGAAATCCCCGCCTGCGTCATTAGGGTTCGCAGGCGGTGGGTTCGATCGCTGGCCGGTTTAGTGGCGGATTGAGGTACGGTCATCCGTCAGGGCTATTTGGTGACTTTAGCCTTCGAGGAGGCTACGCAACATCCAGGCGGTTTTTTCGTGGATTTGCATCCGTTGGGTGATGAGATCGGCGGTGGGTTCGTCGTTGGCTTCTTCGACGAGGGGGAAGAGGCTGCGAGCGGTGCGCACGACGGCTTCTTGGGCTTGGACGAGTTGTTGAATCATCTCTTTGGCCGAGGGAACGCCGTCGGGTTCTTCGATGGAGGTGAGTTTGGCGTACTGGCTATAGGTTCCGGGGGCGGCGTAGCCGAGGGTGCGGATGCGTTCGGCAATTTCATCGACGGCCATGGCCAGTTCGGTGTATTGCTCCTCGAACATGGTGTGGAGGGTTTGGAACATGGGGCCGGTCACGTTCCAATGGAAGTTATGGGTGGTCAGGTAGAGGGTGTAGGTGTCGGCGAGGAGGTGAGAGAGTCCTTCGGCGATCGCCTTGCGGGATTTCTCGTCGATACCGATTTCGATGGGCATGGTGGGCATAAATTAGGCTCCTAATGGATGGTTGAGATGTGGGGTGGGGGGATTGCCCTCGTTTGGGGCGTTACACCCTACTGTTACAAAGTTTAATCTAATTTTGGCGATTAATTCCTCTATCGGAGGTGGGAAGCTGAAGCCAGCGGTTCCATCGATAGGGGGAGATTGGGGCTAGGCGAGGTGCATTTTGAGGACGGCTTTGGGGGCGCGACGCACTCGACAGCGTATGGTCTCATGGCCGAGTCGTTGACAGGCTTCGTAGCGGTGACAGCCGGAAAATCCATAATACTGTCCGTCTACTTCGAGAATGTCGATGGGTTCCTGGAGACCGATTTCGGCGATGGAGTCCATGAGGGCTTTGACTTTGTTGGGGTCGTTGGCCCGGGGGAGGGGACGGCGAATTTGGTCGAGGGGGATGTTTTCGAGTCTCATGGCTGCTGCTCAATCTGCCGGGGTTGAGCGATGAGGCTTGGCTATGACTTTGTTTAAGTGTGGTGAGTGTGTTTTAGTACTGTACTCATAATGAGTATGACTTGTCAAGATTAGGGGATAAGTTTGGCGATCGCGGGCAGGAATGGGCCAATTAACGGTAAGATGGGATACGGTTTTAGTACGGTAGGCGCGATCGCGGCCGGCCGTGAAAAATATTTTTGTAAATCCCTCGGAGTCAGATCATGGTAGCCCTTAAACTTGTCGTTTACGCTGTTGTTGCGTTTTTCGTGTTGTTGTTTGTGTTTGGATTCCTGTCGAGTGACCCGGCACGGAACCCTGGACAGCGGGACGTGGACTAGAGATAGATCTCAATGGCTGTTAAACCTGCCTGAATGGCGTTGAACAGCGATGAATCTATGAGAAATAGGTGGGGTGCGGGTTCCTCGCACCCCCCTTGCTGTCTGGGGGCGATCGCCAGTACTCTAATCAACGCATCCCCAATGGTGTTGGCTGGCCTATGGGACTCACTCAACCCGTTATTATGACCTTTTTGTTTTTCGTCAGATGACCTATCCGGCGCCTCCCCCCACTCCTGCACCAATGGTTCAGGTTGCTATGGATAAGCAACTGAAGTCATCTCCTGAGTTTGATGTCCGAACGGTTAATGACGTCGCGGCCAAGAGATCGCCGTTGGCTGAATCGCCAAGGAAGCCGGCCATGGAGATGGCGATCGCCCCTCCGGAAGTGAGTCGAGTGGCGATGACGATTCCACCTCTGGAGGCGAGTCCTCAGATGTTTCCGCGTCCGGAGGCGGGGGAGGATGATCCAGGGGTGAAACCCTTGTTGGGGCAGGTTCCTGAGGTGAATGGACAAACGTTACAGGAACCCTTAGAACTGGAAACTCCCATTGAAGTAACCGCTGATTATCAGGAGTTTGATGAGCGGCGGCAGATTTTTACGGCGGTGGGAAATGTGGTGATGCGGTATCGCGATTCGGTGCTGGATGCCGATCGCCTGGAGGTAAATCTACTGACGCGGATGGCCCTGGCTCGGGGAAATGTGGCGCTGGCGTTACCGGGACAGTTGTTACGGGGGGAGGAGTTCCGCTATAACTTTGTGCAACAGACGGGACAAATTCGGCAGGCGCGGGGGGAAGTCACCAGTGAGCGGCGTTTGGGGAGTGCTACGGAGGCCGAGATTGGCTTGATTGAGATGCCGGATAGTACCCTGTTGCCGGTGGCGGTGGATGCGCGGGGGTTAACGGATGCGCCTCAGAGTGATCGGATTCGCGATCAGCAGCCGTTACGGGTGAGTCCGGGAGGCAGTATTGAGTTAGGGGTTGGCGGTGGCCAGGGACTTCCGGGTACTCAGGGCGCCGGAACGATTAATAATTTTCGCTTTGAGGCGGGAGAGGTGACGTTTACGGCGCAAGGCTGGGAGGCGGAGGATGTTAGCATCACCAATGACCCGTTTTCGCCGCCTGAGTTGGAGATTCGGGCCGATCGCGCCCGGTTGACGAGTATTGATCCGCTGCGGGATGAGTTGCGGCTGGAACGGCCGCGATTTGTGTTTGATGATAATTTCTCGATTGGGATTCCGCGACGACGCTTTATTTTCGATCGCCGGGAACAACAGGAGCCGTTTTTGCAGGTTGGTTATGATGGACGCGATCGCGGGGGCTTGTTTGTGCAGCGACGGTTCAATTTGGTGGATACGCCGGTGTTTTCGCTGAGTGTCACACCTCAGTATTTTGTGGAACAGGCGATTAATGATGGCAATTTTGTCAAGTTAGATAACTTCGGTACGGTGGTGCAGGCGCGGGGGCGCTTTTCGCCGACGACGATGCTGACGGCGGATGCGGATATCCTCAGTCTGGATTTGGCTGAGTTTGATGCTGAGGAGGATTTACGAGCCAGTGCGCGGCTGTCGCAGTTGGTGGGGGATCATACCCTGACGGGGGAATATGGGTTCCGCGATCGCCTCTTTAATGGTTCCTTGGGTTTTCAGACGGTGTATAGCAGTATTGGGGCGGTGATTGCTTCGCCTCAGTATGTGTTGGGTTCGACGGGGATTTCTCTGAATTATCAGTTTGGGGTGAACCGGATTGAGTCGGATACCGATGATTTGAGTCTGTTGGAGCCGGTTCGTGAGAATAATCGGGTATCCTTGACGCGCTATCAGGGAAGTGCGGTGTTGCGGCGCGGCTTTACCCTCTGGCAAGGGGAGGCGTTACCGCCGACGGCGGAGGAGGGGTTACGTTACACGCCGGTGCCGGTGGTTCCCTTTGTGCAGGCTTATGTGGCGGCTCGGGGGATTGCTGGGTTTTATAGTAATGGGGATTCGGAAACGTCGTTACAGGGAACGGTGGGGATGCAGGCTCAGTTTGGTCATTTCTCTCGTGATGTGTTGGACTATACTTCGCTCAATATTGAGTATTCGGAAACGTTGGGTTCGGGAGAGTCACCGTTTCTGTTTGACCGGATTGTTGATCCGAGGGTGTTACGCTTGGGCCTGGTGCAACAGCTTTATGGGCCGTTTCGGGCTGGGGTGCAAACGTCGATTAACTTGGATTCGGGGGAGAATTTTAGTACCAACTTCACCTTGGAATATAGCCGGCGGACTTATGGGGTGACGATTTTTGTGAATCCGCAACAGGAGATTGGGGGGTTGAGTTTACGGATTAGTGATTTTGATTGGAATGGGAATACGCGATCGTTTAGTAATCCTGAACGCTGTGCAGTGCGGGGAGGGTTGCGTTGTACTCGCTAGGGGGGAGAGGGTTGTTTGAGTTGATTGTTCATAACCTTTGAGATAACCATCGGTGCGGGATTCAACGGAAAAGGCAGCGGTACGAGAGGCGATCGCCCTCCTGAGGTATTATGGCTTCGATTTAGGGGGGGAGACGGCGGAGTTGTTTGTGGAACGCTGGCGACAGGAGATTCCCGTGGATTGGTTGCGCCTGGCGATTCTGGAGGCGTTGTATCAGGGGCGCTATAAGGGGGTTTCGGTGAGTCAGTTGTTGGTGTTATGGCAACGGCGGGGGATGCCGGTACAGCATTTTAATGGTGAGTTTGAGCGCTTGATGTGTGGGAGTTTACCGGGGCTGGTGCGGCCCGAGGAGGAGATTCCCGAGGCGGAACCGATTGAGATGGAGGAGTCGTTACCTGAAGAGGGACGAGAGATGGGACTACATGAGCCGATTAACCCGTTTCGGCCGTCTGAGGGGCGATCGCCGTTTCAGGAGAAGTTACGGCATTTGGCGCAGCCGGAGTCGGATGAGGATACTTTAGGATAGGGATTGGTGAGGGTGAGAGCTAATGTTGTGATAGTGAGAGGTTGAGACTATGGTTGTAGCAACATCCCCCCCAGTGGTTGAAGTGGATACGTCGGAGGTGCGTCGAGGCTACAGTCTGGAGGACTATCGACGTTTTGAGGCGGAGTCAGTAGAACGTCATGAGTATCGCGATGGGAAGGTGGTGACGATGACAGGTGGTTCGGCAACTCATAATAAAATTGTCTTAGCTATTGTCTCTTGGCTTCTGAATCAATTGGATAGCAAGTATGAAGTCTTTGCGAGTGATTTACGGCTGTGGCTTCCTCAACACAACCGCGCCACCTATCCTGATGTGATGGTGGTGGAGGGGGAACCGGTGTTTCAGGAACAGCGAAGTGATGAGATTCTCAATCCGACGCTGATTGTGGAGGTGTTGTCTCCGTCAACGGCGGCCTATGATCGGGGGGATAAGTTCCGCCGCTATCGTTCGATTCCCAGTTTTGCGGAGTATCTACTGGTGAGTCAGGGGGAGCCGTATATTGAGCAGTTCTCCCGTCGGGATGAGGGGGTGTGGGAGTTTCGCGCTTTGGAGGGGTTGGAGGGGGCGATCGGGCTTCCTCGCTTTGATGTGGAACTCCCGGTTGAGGAGATTTATCGGCGGGTGCGGTTTGCTCAGACGGGGTGAGCGGGTTGTGTCAAACTCACACTGGAGGGATAGGCTGCTCTGATGGGCGATCGGGCAATACATCGACGCGGTTATCGAAGGAACTCAACTATGAATAAAACTGACATTCTCAGTCAATTAGAGGGAACCACGATCGAGGAACGTATCCTGATCATTGAAGCGATTTTACAGACCGTTAAACATGATATGCACGTCTCATCCTCCCCACCCCTCGACCCAGAACATAAGCCCCTCCGAGGTCAGGTGATTCGCTATGACGATCCTTATGAGCCGGTTGCCGCCGAAGATTGGGAAGTTCTAGCGTGATTATCCTGGACACACATATTTGGATTTGGTGGGTAGATGACAACCCTAAACTTTTGTCCCAAAATCGAGAAATCATCCAAAGCCAGCAGGATAACGGGCTAGGAATTAGTATTATTTCTTGTTGGGAAATTGCCAAATTAGTCGAAAAAAATAGGCTTGATTTAGGAATTTCCTTAGAAGAATGGCTGGATGTTGCTATAAACTATCATCAAATTCAAGTATTACATTTAAACTTACCTATCATCCTCGAATCAACCCGCCTATCTGGATTTCATGCAGATCCAGCTGACCAAATTATTGTCGCAACTGCTAAGGTTCATCGGGTTACATTAGTGACTCAAGACCAGAAGATAAACCATTATTTTAGTCAAAGTTGAGACAGATGCGGTAATGCAAACCCCTCAACCTTCTCCCTGTAAGCACTTCACCTCTTTTGGGAGTCAATCATGGTTTGCTCTGACGGGGCGAACTGGGGCGGTTGAGCAGGGGGTGGATTTGTGCCAAACTCAAACTAGAGGCATAATGAGAAGCCCTGCCCTGATTCCCGAGCTGCTATGGTTGCCACGTCAACGGCCCTATTCCCCGAACTGCCCAAAGTCGCGTTTGCACGCCATGAGACGTTTCATCCTCGCTTCGGCTGGCTGAAAAAAGGGTTTGATGCGGCGAGTTCTGATCCGGGAATTTTCACTGCCGATGACGCTGTGGTGCGTTTGGGAGTGGGGAAAAATATGGTGCGCTCTATCCGCTATTGGTGTAATGCGTTTCAGGTTTTGGAAAATGATCGCCCCACGAAATTTGGTCAAAACTTGTTGAGTGATGGGGGCTGGGACCCATTTTTAGAAAATCCAGCTTCTCTATGGCTGCTGCATTGGCAGTTGCTGAAAAATCCAGAGGAGGCTACCGCTTGGGCGATCGCCTTTTTTGGCTTTCATGCAGTTGAGTTTTCTCCAGACGATTTGCTCACTAGCTTAGAACAGTATAGTGATGGCAGTCCAGGGAAGAAAACAGCAGTGTCTTCTCTGAAGAAAGACATGAATTGTATTCTCAGGATGTATTCAGAGCCGGAACTTCAGCGGGGAGCGATTGAGGATTCTATCAATAGTCCCTTTTCTGGGTTGGGCTTGATTTCAAGGTCACGCAAGCAGTATAAGTTTTGTATTGGGGAAAAAGAGAATTTACCGCCGGAAATTATTGTTTATGCCTGTTTAAAGTTTGCGGAAACAAGCAGTGCTAAAACCATTTCTGTGTCACGATTAACCTATGATCCCCACAGTCCGGGGTTGACCTTTAAATTGCCAGAACGGGTCATTTGTGATGCGATCGCCGATGTTGAAAGACGTGACCCTCGTGTGGCGGTGCGGGAGTCGGAGGGATTACTGCAATTCTCCTTCACTGAAGATCCAAACTCCCTCGCAGAGGATATCCTAGAACAGTATTACATGGAGCCTGTCGCTGCCCTATGAGCCAGCCCCTTTCTCAGATTTTTCGCCTCAATCGCCGCTATTCTCGTTCGATTGATGTAGAGCGCGATTTTGTCAATCCAGAGGCCCTCAAGGGCTATATTCTGACCGATCGCGCTGTAGATACCCTGGAGCGCCTGCTGAGAAGTTTAAACGATCCTCAGGGCGATCGCGCCTGGACGCTCACCAGTGTCTATGGAACGGGAAAATCGTCGTTTGCCCAGTTTTTCACGGCGCTATGCAGTGCTGAGAGGGCGGAAACGGGACAATTGGCACGGCAGATCCTCGCCGTTGCCGATGTGGGGTTAGACGACCAACTTGAGGCGATTCCAGCTCAGGGATTTGTCTGTGCGGTGGCGAAGGCGCAACGGGAACCGATTAGTCATACCATTGTTCGGGGTTTGTTACGGGGAGCTAAGGAGTTTTGGAGCAGTAAGCCGGGTAAAAAACCGAGTATTTTAGAGGAGTTACAATCCCGAGTCGAGGGCTTAGTTACTGAGCCAAACTTGCCGGGTCATTTAGTAATTGATTGGATAAAAAAAGTATCGTTGGCGGCTAAAGCTCCGGTTTTATTGGTTATTGATGAACTCGGAAAAACCCTGGAATATGCGGTTTATGAGGAGGGGGCTGAAGATTTATATCTCTTACAGCAAATTGCTGAGTTGCCCAAGGATGACGAGTATTCTGTTGCTATTTTAGGGCTGTTACATCAGGCGTTTGATGAATATGGTCGTAAACTCTCCCGCGACCAACGCAATGAATGGACAAAAATTCAAGGACGCTTCCAAGATATTCCCTTTGAAAGTTCACCGGGTCAAATGATTCGCCTGATGGGACAGGTGTTTGAACTCGATGATGAGGAGGGGATGGCGATCGCAGCGGCGGTGAAGAGTTTTGGAGAGGATTGGGTTGGCAGTTTAAAGGAACTCTCGCGAACGGCTGAGCTAACGGCGGAGTCGATTGAGGCCATTTATCCTCTGCATCCAGTGGCGGCCTATAGTTTGCCCAGTTTATGCTCTAAGTATGCTCAAAATGACCGCTCCCTCTTTACCTTTTTAACCAGTTCAGAACCTCTTTCGTTGCGGCGCTATTTAGAGGAAACCCATGTCGAGGGAACGCTTCCAGAAACCCTGAAATTGGATCGGGTTTATGACTATTTTGTGGAAACCGTGGGGATGGGATTATCCTATCGTCCCAATGCTCAGAAATGGGTGGAAATTCAGGGACTGATTCAGGATGCGAAACACCTGGAGGCTGAGAAGCTGCGGGTGTTGAAAGTGATTGGAATGCTGAATTTGCTCTCCGTGACGGGGGTGGCTCGCGCCAGTTGGGAGTTGGTGGTGTCGTCGTTGTGTGATACCCCCGACGAGGCGGCGGAACGAGACGGCTGGGGTTCGGTGATTGAAACGCTACTGAAACAAAATTTGCTGACGTATCACCGCACCCGCGATGAGTTGCGGATTTGGGAGGGGTCGGAGTTTAATGTGGATGCGGAAGTTGATGCGAGGATGCAAGACAACCGCAAGAGCCTACGGGAGATGTTGTCGCAGTGGTATCCGCTAACGCCGTTGGTGGTACAGCGTCACAGTTACACCACGGGAACCTTACGCTATTTTGAACGGTTGTATGTGGATGAGGAGACATCTCTGGCGGCTTTGCGCTGTACCCAGGGAGGCGATGGGGTGATTGGCTACTGGGTGGGGGAACAGCTTCCTGAGCCGGTGGAGAAGAAGACGGCGGATGGGAAACCGTTGTTGCTGTTGGCGGGGAAACGGTTGCTGACGTTGCGATCGCAGGCGTTGGAATATGCGGCGTTGCAAGAGATTCGCGATACCGCTGGACAGCTTCAGAGTGATGGCGTAGCGCGGCGTGAGGTGAGTTATCGTCTGTTGCAAGGTAAGGAAATGCTCGATCGCAGTTTCCAACAAACCTTTGACTGGGGAGGAGTTCAGGGTTGGTTAGAGGGTAAGCAGGTGCAATGGCGGGATGCGAAGGCTTTTAGTGCGGGGTTATCGGAGTTATGCGATCGCGTCTATGAGCAAGGACTGGAGTTGCGCAATGAGATGCTCAATCGTCGGGAGTTGACGACGCAGGGAGCCAAGGCGCGACGGATTCTGATTGAGCGGATGTTGGATTATGGAGATCAGCGGCGATTGGGATTAGAGGGATATGGCCCGGAGGTGGCCATGTATGAGTCGGTGTTGCAAGAGTCGGGAATGCACCGACAGGAGGGGGACAGTTGGGGATTTTTCCCACCGGACAAGGAATCGGGATTATGGACGATTTGGGAGGCGATTGAGGAGTTTTGTGAGTCGGCGACGCAGGAGATGCGATCCCTGGCGGAGTTATATAAGAGGTTAGAGGCGCCACCTTATGGGATTAAGCCAGGAACGATTCCGGTGCTGTTGGCGGCGTTCCTTCTCTATCGATTGGATGATGTGGGGATTTATCGGGATGGAACCTTTATTCCCCTGTTGGGAAGTGAGCATTTTGAGTTACTGGTGAAAGCACCGGGACGATTCGCGCTGAAGTATTTTCAGATTGCGGGGTTGCGGATGGAGGTGTTCCGGGAGTTGGAACAGGTTTTGCGGAATCCTCAGGCTAAGGTTCCTGAGAAGGTTCGCAACACAACCTTATTAATGGTGGCGAAACCTCTGTTTCAGTTTGCGCAGAAGTTACCTCGTTATACCAAGCAGACGCAGCGGGTGAGTGAGGTGGCGCAACGGGTGTTACGGGAGTTGAGTCAGGCGAAGGAGCCGGATGAGTTGTTGTTTGTGGCGCTTCCCCAGGCTTGTGGTTTTGAGCCGATTGATGTGGAGGCGGACGAGACACCAGGAACGGCGAAGGCGTTACGAGAGCGACTGGTGGCGGCGGTTCGGGAGATTCATGGTGCGTATGATGCGTTGTTGACAGATTGTCAGCGGTTGTTATATCAGGCGTTTGGGGTGCGTCGGCCGGAAACGACATTACGGGAGGATTTGCGATCGCGCGCGCATCAGGTATTGTCTCACTGTACGGAACCGGCGTTACGGCGGTTTGTGAAGGTGGCGGTGGATGAGACGAAGGAGGAACGGGCCTGGTTGGAGGCGCTGGTGATGGTGATTGCGGATAAGCCAGCGGAGTCTTGGCGAGATGAGACGATGCAGGCGTTTGAGGTGCAGTTGGGGGATTTGGCGCGACGGTTCCGCAATCTGGAGGCGGTGCGTCAGGATGTGGCGCGGGAGGAGACGACGATGGAGGCTCCTTCGGAGAATCTACGTCCGCAACGGGTGACGTTGACGCGGTTGGATGGGGAGGAACAGCATCGTCTGGTGTGGCGAGATACTAAGGCGGAACGGGTGGAGCAGGTTGAGGCGAAGGTGGAACGGCTCTTGGAGGAGTTGCAGGAGTTGGAGCCGTCGGTTCGGGAGGCGATCGCGCTGCGGTTGATGGAGCGAGTTTTTGAGTCATCGTCACGGCCAGTCCCGTCTCAGGTCGAGATGAGATAGCCTTAAGTTGTGAGGGGAATCACCCGCTGTGGGTGATTCTCATCATTGCTGGGAGATGGCAAATCCCGTTAGATAACCTTACGACAAAACAATGTCAATCATGTCTGGTCAAAAAACGCGACACATTTTAGGACTTTCTGGGGGTAAGGACAGTACGGCGTTAGCGGTTCTGTTGCATCAGGAGATTCCTGATATGGAATACTTCTTTTGCGATACCCACAAGGAGCTTCCTGAGACTTATGAGTATCTTGACCGCATTCAGGCTCGTTTAGGGATTGAGATTGAGCGGCTGAGTGCGAATCAGGGGTTTGACCATTGGCTAGATGTGTATGGGGGTTATCTTCCTTCCCCTAATAATCGCTGGTGTACCCGCCAGATGAAGATTAAGCCCCTTGAGGAGTTCATTGGTGACGATGATACCATCAGTTATATTGGTATCCGCGCTGATGAGAACCGGGATGGCTACATCTCCAGTAAACCCAATATCAAACCGGTGTTTCCGTTTAAGGAGCGGGGTTTGGTGAAGGAGGACATTATCCGCTTGTTGGAAGACAGTGGGATTGGCTTACCGGACTATTATCGTTGGCGCAGTCGTTCGGGTTGCTATTTTTGTTTCTTCCAACGGAAGTATGAGTGGGTGATGCTGGCCCAGGAGCATCCTGATTTGTTTGAGAAGGCGATCGAGTATGAGAAGAATCATAAGGATGGCCGAGACTATACCTGGACTCAGGGGGAAACTCTTGAGGAGTTGTTAGCACGGAAGGATGAGATTATTGAGAATCATAAAAAGGGGCGATCACAGCCCGTTAAGTCTTCTGATCAAACACTCGCAAGGACCTTGACTGAATCTCTTGAGTTTGAAGATGAAGACGAGGAAATCCCCTGTTTGATTTGTCATTGCTAGATCTATTTATTCTTACATTAATATGGAAATTTCTAGGATTTTTCAAACGTCTAGTGAGACCACACACTCTTTTTTTAGTAAGCCTGGTGAAGGCTTTTATATTCCATTGTACCAACGGGAGTATAGCTGGGATCAGGAAAATATAGAACAATTAATGGACGATGTATGCCGTGGGGTAAAAGATCTTATATCCTCGGAAGATACAATCCACTTCATGGGAACTATAATTTTAGTCGCAGAAAATAATCCCGAAAATAATATCAGTCCTCAAGACCCCAAAGCTCTACCTACTGCTATATTAAATGTTATTGATGGGCAGCAAAGAATTTCAACATTTTCTCTTTTGGGTTGTAAATTATACGAGCTTCTATTTCAGTCTACCCAAGAACTACCAGAGTCAGAAGAATATGACGACCTAAGAGAAATCACAAAATCCTATTTAACTAAATTGAAAGCCCTATTTTCTTTGTATTTAGGAAGGGGATATCCAGAAGAAAAGCCAGTTATTATACGATCTGGTATTGATGCTTGGACGCTAGAGGGCGATGACGATAAGTATTATAAGTCAGATGTCTCTTTGGTTTTAGCTCAATTCATAAAAGCAATTTCCGATAAATCTGAATTCCCAAAATTAACCCGAAAATCCAACACCAAGATTTATGATAATTTCAAAATAATAGATGATTGCCTTCAAAATGTTTTAGAAGCCCATAAAAATGATGGAGATGGAGACTGTCCGAAGGCTTGGGATATTTTAGAAGGAAATATCAAGCAGAAAACATTATGGGATTACAACCGTCCGGGGTTAGAAAAACTCATAGAGGGTAGGGTCGAGGAGGCTTGCTCCTTGGTTCAATTGTACTCTTTTTGCTATTATTTGCTTGAAAGGTGCTGTTTTACAGTCATTAAGCCTGTATCAGAAGTCCGGGCATTTGATATGTTTCAATCGCTGAATGCAACGGGAACACCGCTGACAGCTCTAGAGACATTTAAACCCCTAGTTGTCAATACGGCAGATTCCCAGGGGGGGGAAAAATCCAAAAAATATAGTTACACAACATCTAAATTCAAAGACTATTTTGATCGTGTTGATGAGTTAATGCATCGTTTAAGGAGTGCATCCGCTAAAAACAAGCGAACAAATGACTATTTGACTTTGTTTGCTGCTGCGTACAGTGGCGATAAATTGTCAAAGCAGTTTAGCCAGCAAAGAAAATGGCTCAATGACGAATATGCTGAGTGTGGAACCCTTGAAGAAAAAGAAAAGTTTGTTCGAGCAATGGGAGATACGGCAAGTTACTGCAAAGAAGTTATTTACTCTGAGGCTAACCAGCGTAAGGGATTTCCCAGCCTAGACAATATTGAGGAATCACTCAGGAAGGAATCAGCTTTTTTAACATTGTATCTCCAGGATGCAGGACATAAAATGTCCCACACAATGTTAAGTAGATTTTATTCCCTTGCCATTAACGATGACTCTAAGCAGAAAGAATTTGCATTGGCCTGTAGATCCATAGCGGCATTTTTTACACTTTGGAGGTCATCACTTCCGAATAAAGGTCTTGATGATGTTTATCGCAAATTGCTGGCTGATCATATGTCATGGAAATCTGGAGATTCTTCATTAAATATTGAATCTCTCCAGAAGTACTTATGGAAGAGTCTAAAAAGTAAGAAGATCGGAGATAAAGAAAGTTGGAAAGCCGCAGCGCTTCAGTATCTCAGATATGATAACGTTAAGAAAGTATGTAGATTTTGTCTATTTGTTACAGCTAGTAACACCATCCCTGACCCAGATAGTCCTGGGTTGATGAAGCTTACTAAAAAGAAACAAGATAGTAGTTACCTAGATCCAGAAAAGTGGAAAAATTCAGATTTTAAATCCATAGAGCATATTGCACCACAGAAGCAAAATTCAGATCCATATTTTGACAGTTGGGATACTCGAATTTACGACGACTTTAACTATGAGTCGATTGGTAACTTAACTCTGTTGCCAATTGATATTAATAGCTCTGCAAGTAACAAAAGTTGGATGGAAAAGTGGTTCTATTATAGGTACTTGTCTGAAGAGGATTCAGACAACCTAGTAACTCTAAAACAAGAGGCTGAGGAAAAAGATATTTCTCTGAGGGACGACATATTAGAACGCTTAGAAAGCATTTCTTATAAGTCTCATATCCTTCCGATCACTAAAGTTGATCCACCTACCCTTACCTGGAACCAAGAAATAATTAATAATCGTGCAGACCGTATTTGCGACATCGTATGGGAAACCATGAATTCTTGGCTATCGTGATCAGATTTTTTTGAGAATACATCTAGAAAAAACTTTGATTGCAGACAAGGTGTTCTAGATTTTTTTGATAAATTGAGTGTAGCATATATTTTTACTTAATTTATACTTGATTATTTACTTTGAGTCACCAACAAGTTTTACAATTATCTCAACAAAACTACTGTATGCCTAAACTACAACTCAGCTTCCACACTACCTTCGCACTCAAGAAAGAGGAGGTGCAGAAAATTCTCCGGTGCGCTTCTGAAGATATTGGACTCAATGATTCCCTCGACAATTTACAAGCTCGGACTGGACTCGGAAACAAAAAAGTCACCCCAATCAAAAGTTGGGCAACACGAGCCGGATTAGTCGAAGAGAATCAACTCAGTCCAGAAGGAAAAATGATCTGGGATCATGACCCTGACCTGGAAACACTCCCCACCGACTGGTTCATGCACTTTTATCTGAGCCTCGGTGACAAGAGACTCTCGACTCCGCCGCAACTCCCCTCAGCCTGGGGAGGCTGGACGTACTTTGTCTATGAATTTATCCCCCAATATCGTAGTTTCACTGAAGATGACCTCTTTCATCATGCAGCACTTGTCTTTGATAGCGAAAAGCCGAAACCACTGAAAAAAAATCTTCGTATTTTGTTACGAGCCTATACAGAACCCTACGCCCTAGCTGGCTGTAAATTCCTTATACTGGAAGATGGGCAGTATCAGACCGATCAAGCGAGACGACCCAACCCGTATCTCGTCGGATACTTCCTTGCTAAACTCTGGGAGCGAGACTATCCCCAAGAGGGTTCAGTTCTCACAAAATCCCTATTAACTCATCCTATGGGTCTCGGTCCTGTCTTGGGACTGACTGGGGATGGCGTACAAGACGAACTCAACCGCCTAGAATCCTTGGGAATCATCGAACAACGCCGAGCCGTTCCCCCCTTCCAAGTGGTTCCTCGTTGGACAAACCCCCTCGACTTGCTCGAAAAAGCCTATGACTGCGATCGCTAATCTCCGTCTTGACGAGGCTCGACCTGAAGATCGAGTTCATCTCCTCGTCTGGGAAACTCCTAACAATGGCCAACTCCAGGACTTAGCTTTCCGCCATAATGCTGAGCGAGTCGATTACCGTCACCATCTTCTGCAACGACATCCCCCCAACCAGCGTTTTTTGGTCTTGCATCACCATCTCGAACGAGAACTAGCAGCTCTCAAAACCCTTTGTCAGCAAGTGAGCAAACCCATCATCCTCCTAGAAGGATTTGACTGCTTCATCACCTACCTCCTCAGCCGTCCCAACAGTCCCATTACACTCCTCTGGACGAATCTCGACCAAACTCGCAAACTCGAATCCCGCCTCTGGATTCTCCTCCCTCCCGCCTTAGTTCACCCAACCTGGGATGACCATCGCCAACAGCGAATCACCAGCCATTAAGTCTCTCCATTCCTTCCTCACCCAAACGCCAATGTTACTCAATCAACTGGTCCGAGTTAACGAAAAAGCTAATATTGCCAATTCCGTCAACTTTGGCATGATGAAAAACACGGAAAAGAATCATGCTCTCTGTGAAGGATTTGTTTTTAACTATGATTCCCAAAAACCAAACACGTCAACGGTAGGAATTTTAGATCGTTTGCGACTGAGTTACCACAGTCAAAGCACCCCCAACATTCACTTGGTGGTACAGCAGTATGGGAAAGGAAAATCTCACTTTGCCGTTGCTTTAGCCAACTTCTTTAGTCAACCACCCGAGAGTCCCGAGGTTCAAGGCATCCTAGAACAAATCCGCGTCGCCACCACCGGACAAAATAACTCCTTGGTGGAAGGATTACGGGCCTTTAAAGAAAATCGCCGCTATCTAACTGTTTGCCTCAGTGGAGACGACGGGGGAGATTTGCGACAACATTTTCTCAAGCAACTCCTGACTACACTTGACCGCGAAGGAATCACCGACTCCATCGCACATCACATTTGTCAGGAACCCCTAAACTATCTGCAAGACTTGAGTGAAGAGGATCGCCGCAGAGCTGATGAATACCTCCACCAACAAGGCCATCCCGACGGTGACCTCAACACCATGGTTCATCTGCTGCAAGAGGGCAATACTTCAATTATTCCGGCGGTTAAAGCCTTATCTCGTTATTTAGTCGGCTATCCCATCGATTTTCAGACTCATATTGATATTGAGTCTATTCTTGAAGATTTAATTGAGGGACTTTGTAGTGGAGACACTCCTCGATTTCAAGGTATTTTAATCCTGTTTGATGAACTCAACTATTATTTAAAAGCCTGGGCTAATAATTCGGCTGCTGCGGGGGGAACCGCCATCCAAAATATTACCAATATCTGCGAAACCTATCGTCATAAAATTGCGCTACTTAGCTTTGCTCAAGTTGGCTTAACTAAAGCTTCTGGAATTTCTGGTTCAGAACGAGAAAGCTATCTTAAAATTGCCTCAAGATTAGAGCCTGCTGATAGCACCTACTATCCAGAATCTAGTTTGGAGCTGGTTATCAACAACTTACTAGAGCAACGTGTCGATACGGAAGACTGGAAAGGCTTTTTTGAGCATTGGGGAAATACCCTGCTTCGCGAAGCTCAACAAGCATTTAACACCTATATTCCCATTTATCGAGAACGGGGCTGGTCATTTGATGACTTCTTCAAACATTTAGGTGTTGGCTCCTTTCCGCTACATCCGTTGACTGGCTATCTCTTGTCGAAGTTAGATTTTGCTCAGGTTCAAGACCGAACAGCCATCCAGTTTGTCAGAGGCTATGTGCGCGAGTTTATCGAGAGCCACCCCGTTGAAGAGGATGGTTTACTGAGTTATGTATATCCCATTGACTTGGTAGATGTATTTTTGGACAACTTAAGTGATGCTCAGTATTACAATCAATTTATCAAGGCGAGAGATTTAGTGATTCACTCGGAGAATCCCGATGAATTGTCTATTCTGAAAGCCTTGTTTCTGCACTTCACCAGCGGGGATAAACTCACCAAAAGCGATCGCGACCCCCATGAAAACATCCTGAGTGAACTGTCAGGACTTCCTCCAAGCCGGGTTCGGGAGGCTTTGAAGCAACTAGAAGCTCGCGACCAAATTTATTACCGCTCTGATAGTAAGCTCTACACCTTCTATTCAGGAAGTACCACTCCTGGAGAATTACGCAAAAAACTAGAAGAAACTGTCCATCGTCAACCCAATTCGATTAAAGATGTTGTTGTCTATTGTCGGCAAAACTTGAGCAGTCACCTCAAATCTTCATCAATCATGGCGAAGCAATTTGTCAGCGATAATGGCTTAGTCGGCGACGACTGGACATTTGACTATCAAATCTACGATAGCGATGAGTTTCATCGCATCTTAAGAAGTCAACGCTGGTCGCCGGTTCGTGGAGCCAAAGGAGTTGTTGGCTTTGTCTTAGCTGAAACTCTAGAAGACTTGCAAGATATACGACAACAAACCAGCCACAAGCTTCAGAACTCAGGGTTAGAGAATTGCTTGGTGGTTGCCGTTCCTAAAATAACAACAGAGGAACTAAATCACACCCTAAAACTACAGAAAGCCTTGCGCCAACTCTCTGAGGGTGAAAAAACCTTATACGGAAACACCTTTACTCAACTGGCAAAACAGTTAAATGACCAAATCGAAGGGGAAACCGAGCGGTTATTGACAGACTGTAGTTATCACAATCCTCTTGTTGACCAACTGTCTCCCCGCGAACAGGAAAATCTTCAGTTAGTGGTGAGTGCTTTGCTGCGCCAAACCTATCCTTTGGTGGCTTCTGTGGGTAATGTGGACAAACTGCGATCGCAGCACAACACGGGACGCCAAATCGTTCGTGTTATTGCTGAAAAGTTATTTCAAAATAAGTTTACTCCCTCAAACTTACCTCATAATCAGTTCTACCAAACCACCATTGACAATGTATTTTGCAAAGTCTGGGGAATCTTCCGGATAGAACGACAAAAGTATCAGGTTCATATTCCTCGAAATAAGCGAGTTAAAGCGGCTTGGGATGAGATTAGCCAAGCTACGGATATTAGTCACTGTCCCTCCAAAACTGTTGCCCTGAAACAACTGTGGAAAACTCTGTCCGCTCCCCCCTATGGCTACAATGAACTGACCTTTACGGTGTTACTCTGTAGTTGGCTGGCCTATCATCGGACAGAGGTAGTCCTGAAAGGAACCACCGCCATTCCTAAACGTAAGTCAGATAGCTTTCCTGTGGTGTCTCAACCCTTAACCGATTGGGGTTCGAGCAACCTGTTTGAAAAAATTGACAACTTTATTAATGTTTGGATTGTTAAACAAACCGCTCAACTGATTCGTCGTCAACGCCTTGCACCTCCTGAACTCCCAGACAGTTCGCCGATTCCCTACGATGAGGCTTGCGCCTATCTTAAACAAGTTGAGGAATTTCTGGGCAGTTCCGACATTATCAAAGCCGAAGCCGAGCAGGTGAAACGCGATCGCCAACCCGTTGCGGCTTCTGTCAAGGACATCGACAACTGGTTCGCTCCCATCGATCACGTCCAGTCCTTACCGCAACCCCTGTCCCTGGAACAGTTAATCGAACACTATCCCCAGGTCAAAACCATTCCCCCCGCAATTCGTATTGATCGCATTTCCGTCAGTCCCTCTCCCAAACAACGGGAGTTACATGAACAAGTCAAACAGAGGGTTCAAAGCCAACTGGAGGAGCAGATCCTCAGCTTTAGCGAAGAGGCGGATCGTCTCAACAATGAGGAAGCTTGCGACGCTTATCAGACAAGACTGGCAGGTTTACAAGAACAACTGGCGACGATTCCCGATTTAGAACGATTCGGCCAAACCCTTAACTATGCTAGTCAACGGGTTGAATCGGTGCGATCGCAACTTCAGACTCGTCAACAGGTGGCGGACATCCTCCAGCAAATCAACAGCCAGTTCGCCAAACTGAGCGAAACCTCTAGTCAAGCGGACTACGATGAAGTTCAAACTGCGATCGAGTCTCTCACCGCTGAAGCTCCCCCGAGTCAAGAGATTCACGATCGCGTCACCGAGACCATTCAGACCCTTGAGCAGTCTCGCTCCCAACTGCTGCAACAACTCCAGGACTGGGAACAAGACGCCGCCAACCCTAAAACCCGTCAGCAAATCCTGGAAATGAGCAAGGCGATCGCGCGGGAAGAAAGTCGGTTCACAGACCCCGACTCTAAAACTCGCTTGCAGCACTTACAAACACAACTCGATCGCAAACTCCTAGACGCTGAAACCCAAGAAAGCTCGCAACAACAACAGGCTGAAGCCGAAGCGGCTCGGCGACAACAGATTCAGCAATTGGCTCCCTCCCCCAATCTTCCCCTAGCTGAGTGCGAATCCCGACTCCAACAACTTCAGGAACTGCGATCGCAACTTCAGGACAACTCCCTAGAGCCAGATTTCAACCGCGTTCAGGAGCAACTTGACAGTCAAATTCAAGACTATCGCCAACAACTGAACCAGATTGGCGATCGCCTCGATAGTCTCACCACCCGCTCAGAGTTCAACCAAGTCAAATCCAACTACGACAAACTGGAGGTACTACTCCAACACTCTAGCCAGTGGGACCCCTACCAACAACACCTCCCCCGGTTTGAGAGCCTACAACAAGACATCGAGACCATCGCAGCCTTTGAAGCCGACAAACGGCGATCGCACTCCAGCCAAGACCTCAACTCCCTGAGCGATCGCCTCCAACAACTCCCCCAACAGCTACACAACCCCCATCGCTTCCAACCCCAACTTGAGCAATGGACAAACGACCTCAACCAACAACGCCAAACCTATCAACAGCAGGCTCAAAACTGGCTCAATGACCTGCAACAGCAATTTCAGCAGATTTACCAAACCCCCGACAACTCCGAAAAACTGGCGATCGTCACCCAGGTTCGCGATCGCCTACAACGAGAACGCTCCCAGCATGACCCCAATCTCACCCCCGAGGCTCAAACCACCCTCAGCCAACTGCAACAGGAATGTCAACGGGAACAAGACAAAGACACCGCCAATCAAATCAAAGTCCTGTTCCAACAACTCCCCCGCGTCCAACGTCAAACCCTCTACGAACACCTAAAAGCCTATCTCTCCCATGACTGACGACCCTCGCCAACCCACCTATATCCTCGACCCCAGTGGACTCTATCCCGTTGGTGACGGCTACCACCTCGTCACCACCGAAGTCGAATGGTTGCAACAGGTGGGAGTCAGCGGCGATCGCCTGTGGATTCGTGGCAAATCGCTCTGTAACTGGACCAAAACCTGGCTCAACGCCTGGAATCGCCAAGCCGAAAGCCAAATCCTCCAATCTCCCCGCGATCGCCTCCAGACCCTACTCAACCCCCTCACCCTCCCCAACGATTGGACCGAACACCAATGTCTCCCCCTCGCCGAACATCTCAACCGCTACCCCAACACCCCCCTCGCCGCCGTTCTCGCCGAAGTCAGCCATAGTGACCCAGACTTCTGGCTGGCCGACCCCTCCCATGACCATCTCGCCACCTGGCTCACCCTCACCGTTCCCCCAGACTACGCCATCCTCGAAGACGCTTGGCGACATCATCACCGTTCCCATCCCCTCGGGGACTATTACCAAACTCCCGACAAACTGCAACTGTTGCGTCAATGGCTGGGACTCATCCCACCCGCCATTCCCAAACTGGAGTCCTATCCCAGAGACATTCCCCCCATCATCGCCGCCGAGTTTGATGACCATTGGCAAAATCAACTCAACCGCAGCCAGGGAGCCATTCTCGACAACCTCTCCCCCTCCCAGCAACCGGGATTTGCTCGTATTGCCGGCCTCTGTCATCGCCTAGTTGTCCAAGACCGTCATGGCGAATACCTCACCGCAGAACGCCATCAGAAAATCAAACCCCATCTGCGTCCTGACCAACGCGAATCCCTAGACTCCCAACACCCGCCTCAGCAACCCCAGCCCCTCCCCCAAAACGCCAGCGTTGACGAAGCCTTAACCTGGGCCACTCAGCAGTATCTCCCCTTTCGCCGCTGGGAAACCACCGCCAGTCAGACAGTCTCCCAAGACCGCATCAGCGATCGCCTGGCCATCAGCTTTGTGGACTGGATTCACCAACACTATCCCCGCCTCAAAGCCATTCCCGTGGCCGACTCCCCCCTCAACTACAACGCCACCCATGTCGTACAAGACCTCTGCAAAACCCATCCCGTCCTTTGGGTGGTGGTCGATGGCCTAGGCTGGTTAGACCAACAAGCCTTAATCGGCTATCTCCAAGACAAAGACCTAGCCGTTGAGCAACATCAACCCCGCTTCAGTCTGCTCCCCACCACCACCGAATTCGCCAAATGGGGACTCTACGCACAACAAACCCCCCGCTCCGAGGTTTGGGAAACCAATATGAATAAGGCCTTCGCCAAAGTCGGACTCGGGAAACGCTACACCGACTCCCAAGAGTCCCAACTGAAACGGGACATCGAAGGCGATCGCCAACCCCTGTACTGCTGGGACACCACCCAGCTCGATAAACTCTATCACGAGAAAAGGGACTGGGAAATGCTCTATCACACGGATCGACCTCGGGTTCTGCAAGGAATCTGCGATCGCATCCACTTTTATCTCAACAAACACCCCGAACGCGATCGCCTCAAAATCGTCATCTCCAGCGACCACGGCCAACTTCTCGGAGCCTCCAGCCAAGGGATTACCTGTCCCTCCGACCTTACCCCCCAGGGACGAACCGCCAAAGGAGTGGCCGACCATCCCAACTTTGTCGTCCTAAATCGCAATGACTTCGACCTCCCCCACGACATCAGCATCGTCAAAGACGCCTCAACCCTAACCAGTTTCAGCTACAGCCAAGACCAAACCGTCATCGGCTCCCACGGTGGACTCTTTCCCGAAGAAGTGGTGATTGGCTATACCGTCCTCAGTCGTCAAGTTCAGCGTTCCCCCATCCTCCTCAACTGTAGCGGTTCAGGAGAAGCCAACAAACCCGGACAACTGCAACTGAGCATCCACAATCCCAACCCCGTTCCCCTCACCGACCTCATTCTCACCATCGACCAACTTCCCCACTTCCAACAGGGCCAACCCCTGAGCCAATCCATTCCCCCCAACAGTCAGCAAACCCTCCCCCTAACCCTTCCCACCTGTCCCCAACTTCCCCCCAACGCCTCCAACTCATCCCTCCCCCTCTCGGGAACCCTAACCTTTCAGTATGCTGGAGTCGAACCCGGAACCGCCGACCTCAACCCCAACGCAACCCTAGAGATTAAACAACTGTTTAGCAGCAACCTCAACCTTGATGACTTCATCTAACCTCATCGACTATCCCAACGCACTCATCCGCGACGTCTTCGGACCCCTCTGTATCGACAAACAGCGGCTCCCCTCCAGTGGACTCACCGCCGCCGGAGTCCCCAGCTTTGTCGCCGAATGGCTCTTAGACAAAATCGTCCCTGGTTCCGGCCCCCTAACTCCCGAAGAACGAACTCAACTGAATGGATTTGTCGCCAAAGCCTTTCCCCGCAAAGACGACAAAAACCCAATTATGTTTGACCTGTCTCAGGGAAAGACGCACAAACTCATCGCCTTAATGCAAGTCCGGGTCAAACTACAACGAGATGGAAGCCTCGACCCAGACCCCGTCGCCAGCATTCCGGTCCTCAGCCTAGAAAACTGTCCCATTCCCATCGACCTCATCGAACGCAACAAACTCCTACTCCGCAATGGAGTTTGGGGAAAAATCACCCTCGCCGGACGACCAGACCAACCCGTAGAAGTCATTGATTTTGAACCCTTCCAATGTTCCAGCGTTGACCTAGACCTTTATGCCAACTGTCGCGTCAAGTTTAATATCCTACAATGGCGAGACTTAATGCTCTGTTCCATGGGGGCAAACCCTGAGCATCTTGGCTACACCGATGAGGCGAAAACCTGGATGTTGGCTCGTTTACTTCCCTTAGTTGAACCCAACCACCATATTATGGAACTGGCTCCCAAGGGAACGGGAAAGAGTTTTATTTTTGAGAATATCAACAGTAAAGTCGCCCTAATCAGTGGCGGCAAAGTCACCCCAGCACAACTCTTCATTAACGGACGAACCAAGGAAGTGGGACTCTTGGGACGCCATGAAGTTGTGGTTCTCGATGAAGTCCAAAGTTTGACGTTTGATAATCCCGACGAAGTGATTGGTCCGCTCAAAAACTATCTCGCCAATGGTCGTTATAATCGCTCAGGATTTGCCGATATTTCTAGTGATTGTTCCTTAGTGATGTTAGCCAACATTCAACTGGATGAGCAGTTACGTCCCCGAAACGAGCATAACTTAATCAGCGATTTACCTGACTTTTTTACTGAAACCGCCTTTTTAGACCGGATTGCAGGAATTATCCCAGGTTGGGAAATTCCCAAATTTCAACAGGATATGATAGCCTTCCAGGTTGGCTTAAAGATGGACTTTTTTGGCGAAGCACTCTTATCCCTCCGCTATGATAATCGCTTCTATGCCTATGCTCAGCAACATACCCAGTTCAACAAAACCGCAAACATTCGTGACCAAAATGCCATTTGTAAATCAGCGGCGGGGTTTCTCAAAATTCTCTATCCCCATCTATCGTTGACGGTCATGGATTATGACCGAGATTGTTTGAAACCAGCCCTTAAACTGCGTCAGGCTATTCGTAACTCGCTCTATTACTTAGATGATGAATTTAGAGGGTTTGGCGAATTGATTGAAGCTGAGGTAAAATAGGAGAAGGTTAGTTTATGACGTTTATTATGTTATGAGTTTTACCATGGCGCAAAAAGACCAAAAATCGATAATTGAAAATAGGTCTGAGATGTCTTCTGATATCTCTTTACTGTCTTTACTCAAGAGTTTTTCCAGGATTGAGGATGAGTTTCCTGATGTGAACAAGAATCTTCAACCTTTAGATGATATCAACATTTAGGATATTAACGAATCCCTCAATATTCTCTTAAACCCCTTCTCAGAGGTTATGGATAAGATTCTAAAATATCTGTCAGAGATTTTTTTAGGATTGGTAAATCTGAATGTAGCGTCTCCCAAATTACCTCAGTATCAACTTGAAAATATTCATGAATAACACGATTGCGGAGTCCTCGAATTTGAAACCAAGGAATGCTTGAATCGAGTGCTTCTAAATCATCAATCACACTTGAGATTGCTTCACCAATTACAGCAATGCTATACAAAGTAGCACGCAAAACCTGAGGATTATCCGAAAATTGTTGGTAGTTTAAACCCTGAGTGATGCTTTCTATGACCTCAATTTCAGCGACGACATCTTGAAGTCGTCTTAAAAAACTCCTAGATGGCACGAATCGCCTCCTTCAATACCGAATCCCGAACATAAGGTCGCAGTGAATTTGGTGTTCCCACATCAACCGAACAGCCAAAAAGCTCCTCTAAAAATGACTCCAGGCGCAGCAACGTGAATAACCCCACAGGATGATGAAACTCAACCAAAATATCGACATCACTCTCCGCCGTCGCCTCATCTCGCGCCACAGAACCAAAGAGAAACAAGGCTTTTACACCAAACTCCTCCAGGCGATCGCGATGACAATCAACTAACGCCAGAACCTGTTGTTTATCCATGACCTGACCTAGCTCTCAAGGATGATTGACCCCTAACCCGTCTAGCTTACCCCCTACCGATGCCTCCCATCTACCTCGACTACCACGCTACCACCCCCGTCGATCGCCGCGTCATTGAGGTGATGACCGAAACCCTCACCCACCACTTCGGGAACGCCAGTAGCATTGACCATCCCTACGGCGATCGCGCGGCTGCACAAGTCAAAACCGCCAAAACCCATCTGGCGACCCTCCTCGGTGCATCTCCCCGAGATATTCTCTTTACCTCCGGGGCCACGGAAAGCATTAACCTCGTCCTGCAAGGGGTTTTAGGAGACCGTCCCCGACGCATCCTCCTCAACCCCCTCGAACATAAAGCCGTTCTCGACACCTGCGAGGCGATCGCCAAACGGGGACAGGCGCAACTCCACTATCTCACCCCCACCGCCACCGGACAACTCCACCTCGACGACATCGAACACCACTGTCGTCAGGGAATCGACCTCCTCTGCGTCATGGCCGCCAACAATGAAATCGGCACTATCTATCCCGTGGAGGCGATCGCCAAAATTGCTCAAACCTACGGAGTCCCTTATCTCTGCGATGCCTCCCAAGCTGTTGGAAAACTCCCCTTCCAATTTCGCGACTGGGGAATCACCTTTCTCACAGTTTCGGGTCATAAATTCTACGCACCCCAAGGCTGTGGGGCCTTAGTGGTTCGTCCCGAAACCCCCCTAACTCCCCTCATCTACGGCGGCGGCCAGCAACAGGGACGACGACCGGGAACCCTCAATCTACCGGGGATTGTCGCTTTAGGGGAAGCGGCCCGGCTGCGGACTCTGGAAATGCAGGCCGACGAATCCCGCATTGCACATCAACGCGATCGCCTCCAATCCCACCTACAAGCCAAGATTCCCCAGTTACAGGTCAACGGCGACCTCAACCATCGCCTAGCCGGAAACCTGCATATCTCCATCCCTGGGATTCCCAACAGTGCCATTATCGCCCGAGTGCGCGATCGCCTGGCCATCTCCACCGGGTCTGCCTGCACCTCCGGCGTGGAAACCCCCTCCCATGTCCTGCGCGCGATCGGTCTGTCTGAGGAGGCCATTGAAGGGTCCCTACGCATCGGCTTAGGGAAATTCACCCGTGACGCTGACCTAGATGAAGCGGCGACTGTTCTCAGCCAGAACGTGGGGGCCATTGCCAAACTGATGTCATGATGATGTCATCATAGACCTCTTAGATTGACAAAAACAGTATTCACCGGTTTAATATACCTACCTAAGATGTAGTTGTAAATGAGTAGCATAAGCTTCGCCAAAAAGAACTGTCAATATTAGGAGACGACTCCATGACAAACAACTTGAATACAGATTTGGATGAAGACATCGATATTGATGAGGAAATAGCAACCAGCGATGAAGGACTCAAGGAGCCTTTCGATCCCACAAAAATTCGGGTTGACACTCGTAAAATAACCATTGATCTCGTCCTCAAACGGATTGAGTATAAGGAGCTGGATTTAGCCCCTGATTTTCAGCGTCAGGCCATCTGGACTAACGAAGCCAAAAGCAGACTTATTGAGTCTATTTTAATCCGCATTCCCCTACCTGCCTTTTATATCGATGCCACTGATGACGATAAATGGCTAGTTATTGACGGACTACAAAGACTAACGGCGCTGAAGCAATTTATCTTTGATAAAAACTTAGCATTAACTGGACTTCAATATCTCAGCGACCTTGAAAATAAAAAATATGATGAACTGCCCCGCAAATATCAGCGTCGCATTCTGGAAACTGAATTAACCCTCTCTACTATTGAACCGGGAACACCTCCAGCCGTTAAATACAATATTTTTCGTCGAATCAATACGGGGGGAGTACCACTATCCCCCCAAGAAATTCGCCATGCTTTAAACCAAGGTAAAGTCACCGAACTGTTACGACGCTTGGCGGAGTCTGATGAATTTATCCAAGCTACTAAATTCAACAAATCTAAAAAACAAAAGCGAATGTCGGATCGAGAATTCATCCTAGGTTTCTTGGCCCACAAAATTCATGGTTACACGAAATACAAAAACTTTGAAAGTCGTGATGATTTTTTAGTGCAAACCATGACTCTTATCAATAAAAATATTTCCGATGAGAAGCTCGAAAAAATTGCGCATAATTTCACCAAAGCCATGATAGCTGCCCATGATATTTTTGGTGACAATGCTTTTCGCAAGCTATCCAAAACCACCTCACGACGCTATCCAGTTAATCAAGCATTATTTGAAGCTTGGTCTGTAAATTTAAGCAAGCTCAAAGAGTCAGAAATAGAACTATTAAAACAGAAAAAAGATGATGTTGTCAATCGCTTTGAAGACCTCGTAGATTCGGATGATGAATTTCGTGAATCCATTTCGCAAGTCACCAAGAAAGTAGATATTCGATTTAGTCGCATTGAAAACTTAATAGACGAGGTCTTGACATGATACAACGATTACGGCTACAAAACTTTAAGTGTTTTGAAGATCAATCGCTAACCTTCCGCAATTTAACACTGTTGTCTGGATTAAATAGCAGTGGTAAGTCCTCCATCCTGCAAGCTTTACTCTTGCTGCGTCAATCTTATCAACAAGACTTATTACCCGACACGGGTTTAGCCCTCAATGGTGATTTAGTTTGCATTGGAACAGCACAAGATGCACTGTTTGAAGGAGCTACAGAAGATTTAATCAGTTTCGAGATGCTCTGGAAAAATGAGACTGAGGCTAAATGGCGTTTTAAGTACAATCGACAAGTAGAAGTGTTAGAAATCGGCGACTCACCAACAGAATTGCAAGCCTATCAATCCAATTTATTCAGCGATAAATTTCATTACCTTCAAGCAGAACGAATTGGTCCACGTACTTATCTAGAAATATCAGAATATCAAGTCCGACAACATAGACAACTCGGTTCTCAAGGACAATATACACCCCATTTCTTATCTCTTTATAGAGATGAGATTATCCAAAAAGAATTACGTCACCCGGATGAAGACTCCCTAACGCTGACTAACCAAGTGGAAGCATGGATGGGAGAAATCAGTCCAGGAACACGAATTAATATCAAAGATAGTTCTGATTTGGATTTAGTCAGTTTGCAGTATTCTTACGGGTTGAGTAACCCCTACCGAGCTACAAATGTCGGGTTTGGAATTAGCTATACGTTACCGATTCTTATCGCAATTTTAGCCTCGAAACCAGAAACCTTAATCTTGCTAGAAAACCCAGAAGCACATCTACACCCCAAGGGACAAGCCAAGATGGGGGAGTTGCTGGCTCTCGCGGCGAGTTGTGGAATTCAGATTGTCGTAGAAACTCATAGCGATCATATCTTGAATGGCATTCGTTTAGCCGTTCACCATAAAAAACTCGCTCCTAATGACGTGCAACTACATTATTTTCAACGTCAAGAAATGCGAGGGGAGTCGAACATTGAGGTTGTCTCACCCCACCTCGATAAAAATGGACGTATCGACCAGTGGCCCGATGGTTTCTTTGATGAATGGGACAAAAGTTTGGAGGCTTTACTAGAACCCGTAGGAGAAGAGTAAATGACTGTAGAAATGGTATTAAATGAACTTTCTCTACGGACTCTTGCAGCAGATATTCCCACAGCCAGACAATGGATGTCTGTATTTATGCAAACGTTGAGTGAAGCAACCCGTAGTGGTGTAAAGAGAGTAGTTCGTACCCAAGATGATATCAATAGCATACAACTGGCTCCCGAATATCCTCTTGCAAAATGGCGCAACGATCCCCAAGTCAATCGTGAAGAACAAAGTTTTTTCCGATTGTTGACAACAAAAGCTCCTTTCTGGACTGATGTTGCTGAAGATATCAAGAGTAAGTTTGATTTATCAGATATTTCCTACCGAGGTAGCCTAGCTCCAGGACTAGGTTTTGCCCTGGTTAGTGATTCATTGGCGGTGAGTTTACTTTCTGAATCAACCTGGAATGAGAGTCATTTAACACTAGATATCATCCAGTTAGATGAAAATGAGGATTTAATTGAAGAACAATCAAACGTTCTTCATGCAAGTCAAATTCAGCATCTTCAAACACATATAAACTGGATTCAAAATCAAATCCGAACCAGTGTCAGAGATGGAGTAGATCTTTGGCAACGTCGAGATGAATTATTTCCTCATTTGGGGTTTTGTCAAGCAGTAAAACCACAGATTAGCAGTCTTCGTTATGGTGATCCGATGCTAAAACAGGTCAATAAACGCTTGTTTGAACTTGAAGAAGCCGCACAAGGTTGGACAGAAGAGGGATTTAACCTAGATACTCTTCCCAGCAAAGCTACCCCAGAAAGTGATTCAAGACTGCAAAGATTTAAAAATCAACTAATGATCCAATGTCCTGACTCTGAGTTGCGTTTGTTTAGCTTGCACTTGAGAATGACTCCTGGGGCCTGGAGACTCTATTTTTTTCCCTTAACTCCTGGGACTATTCTAATTGGTTATGTTGACCAAAAACCATTATAGAAAAATACCGAAGACTTGGTTGCAATGGGAATTTCACGAGAGGATATTGTCTTAGGATTACATCCTCCCTACAAACGTCCTTACACAGACTATGGTGTCGCTTAGACAAGCCACCGCTGAAACCAGTCCAGCGGGATGACACCGCCAGGATTCTTCCTCAGACTCTCCTAGCCGAGAAAATTATGTCAAGATAGGCACAATGGCTCTTACGCAACAGACTTGACTGTGATACAAACGACTGAAATCCGTTCCCAAACCCCTCAATCCCAAACCGAGGTGACATTCCACTATCACGTGGCCATGTCCCAGCCTCAATCCCATCTCCTAGACATCACCCTAGAGGTTCGCAACTGGACCGCCGGCCATCTGGACTTAAACTTCCCCGTCTGGACTCCGGGTTCCTATTTGGTGCGGGAATATGCCAAACATATTCAAGAGTTTACCGCACAAACCGACAACGGAAGCCCTCTAAACTGGCAAAAACAATCGAAAAATCAATGGCGGATTCAAACTGAGAATACCACGAATCTCTCTATTTCCTATCGCCTCTTTGCCAACGAACTCACCGTTCGCACCAATCACTTCGATGAGACTCACGCCTATTTTAATGGTGCGGCGACGTTTTTCTATAGTCCTGGACTCGAACATCACCCGATTGAGGTGACAATTCATCCTCATCATCCCGATTGGCAAATTGCTACAAGTCTGCCAGCAGTGGATAACAAAACCAACTGCTTTTATGCCGCCGATTTTGATACTTTGGTGGATAATCCCTTTGAAGTGGGGATTCAAGAACGTCGCAGTTTTGAGGTCTTAGGAAAACCTCATGATTTGGTGGTTTGGGGACAGGGAAATCTCAATCTCGATCGCCTCGTCGAAGATACCAAACGCATCATTGAACTCGAAGCCAATCTCTTTGACGGCTTACCCTACGATCGCTATCTCTTTCTCCTCCATCTGTCCGCTGGTGGGTTTGGTGGCTTGGAACATAAAAGCTGTTGTTCCCTCAACTATCCCCGGCTGGCGTTTCAGAATCGCGATCGCTACCGCCGCTTTATGCAACTGGTGGCCCATGAATTTTTCCATCTCTGGAACGTTAAACGGATTCGACCTAAAGCCTTAGAACGGTTTGACTATGAAGCCGAAAACTACACCCCTTCTCTCTGGTTTTGTGAAGGGGCCACCAGCTATTATGATATGCTAATTCCCCTGTGGTCGCATATTTATGGCGGGAAAGCATTTCTGAAAATCTTTAGTAAAGATGTCACCCGCTTTTACAGCACTCCTGGACGGTTCGTGCAACCCCTGAGTGAGTCCAGTTGGGATGCGTGGATTAAACTCTATCGCCGTGACGCGAATAGTGATAACTCGCAAATTTCCTACTATCTCAAAGGGGAAATGGTGGCGTTAATGTTGGATTTGACCATTCGCCGTAATAGCCAAAATGCGCGATCGCTTACCGATGTCTTGCGTCATCTTTGGGATGAGTTTGGAAAACCCGAAATTGGCTATACTCCCCAACAACTGCAAGCCGCCTTTGAAGCCGCCGCCGGTCAAGATTTGAGCGAGTTTTTCCATCGCTATGTCCATGGAACGGAAGATTTACCCCTGAATGAGTATCTCGAACCCTTCGGCTTACGGATTAAAACCGATGAAGCCAAACAACCGCCATTTCTGGGAGTACGGGTGAGTGACGATCGCGGACTTACCCTCGTCGATTTCGTTGAAGCTGGTTCTCCAGCGGCTGAGGTGGGATTGGAACCGGGAGATGAGTTGCTGGCGATTAATCGTTTGCGGGTTAATGCTGATGGCTTCGGCGATCGCCTCAAGGACTTTCAAGCCGGTGATGAGATTGAACTCAGTTTCTTCCATCAGGACGAATTGAAAATGATGCGTCTAACCCTCACAAAATCCCGTCCTGCTAATTATATGGTGGCGATCGTCGATAACCCCACTCCTGAACAGGCTCAAAATTTCCAGGCTTGGTTAGGGGTGGAAATGACGAGTCTGTAACTGGCGACTCCTGAATCTGGCGAGAGGATTTAATTCTTTGGTTTGAAGACCAAATTTAGGTAGGGGTGAAAAAAATTTGCCCCTACAGCAATGGTTTTAATTTCAATCCACCGTCCCTAAAATTAAATTCAATAGATTCAATTCATTAGAGGTAATCAAATAGTGACTCGTAAATAACTTCGATCGCATCTGTTGTAGACTATAACTCCGAAAAATCAGAAAGGGAAACTCTCGATAGCGATCGCCAATCGGTAACAGATTATCGCTGGGGTACAATTGGCGTAAATACTCCTTCAGCAGCAAGCGAAACTCCTGTTTTTCGGGTTCGACGACTCCCGATTGGAAATACTCAGCCATAATATCTCCCAAGAGAAACGCAAACAGGGGAATCGCATAATACTGATCCGACCAACTCTGACCCTGTTGAAGTCGCTGGGTATAGTCATGAGGAGATTGTAACTCACGGATTAACTGGATTCCCCATTCCATTAACTGCTGAAGATTGGGGGAATACTCGGAACTATTCTGAATCGCAATCATCTGCTGGAGTAACTCTGAGGAGACGGAGGTTTGAATCGTCCTGAGTCCCATGGTATAGGTTTCAGATAACCGTTGTTCACCCATATGAACCAGCAGTAAACTTCCGCAAATATGACCCAATTCTAGGTTGGGAAGCGTCAATAATCCAGCGAGAGGATTGCAATGATTGGCGAACTCTTGATTGAGGAGCGATCGCACCCCCAAATACGATAACTCCTTCTTATTTTCTTGGTCATTCTCAGTCAGAAGAAACTCTCCTTGACTCAAGAGCGATCGCAACCGTTCCGCCAACTCTTTAACAGTCGTATTACGGCGATCGCGGCGATATTCTTTCTGCAATTTATCAATCAACGCCGCCAATTGACCACTTAAGCTTTGACCGGACATCGAGACGGACTTTCCACCAATGGGAATCATCATAAACTGCTCTCGTCCGATTTTACCCGAGCCAGCAATTCGCGTCATAATCGCCGTTTTGAGAATCACCAACAGCGTCAACAGACTCAAGAGACTTTCTTGAATCGCTAAATCTTGGTGTTCCTCATCATAATACACCGCGCGATCGCCCAAATAAAAGGTCACGGCTTTCTCGCTCTCATCCAAACTCCGCCAGCCATCATTCTCCCAAAACTGACCTCGACAGCGATACATCACCTGGATAATTTCCATTAAATTCTGTTCCACCTGAAAGCGGGGAACATCCAGCAAAATATGTTGAGCCTTAGGAAACGATAACCCCCGACTCGCCGAGGAGGTCATAAACACCACTTGAACCCGATCCTGAAACTCCTGAATCTTCCCTCTCTCCTCATCACTTAAATCTGCATGAACCTCTAAATAGTCCTCATACTTCGCAAAGTTCTCCTGATTCTGGATTGACTTAATCAACTCTTGCAATCGTTGCTTATCTTGGATATAAACCAAAATCTGAGTCTGAGGATTTTGCTGACGCAGCTCATTAAGATCCTCCAACAGTTGCGACTGAAGCGTTCGAGCGAGTTTTCCCATCTGATCTGAGGTAAACTCTGGTTCAAAACGAACCGACTCCACAAACACTTTATAGATTAACCGGAGACGATTGGCTGGATAGGAATTGGCGTTAATCACCTGTCCCTGCATCGTTTTCAAAGGACCTTTTCTAAACTCCAGGGACTCCACTTGAATCTTCTGTGGCGATCGCAGATCACGCCGATGACGCACAAAAATCTTATCCGGTTCAGGTTCCTTATCACTGAGATGCTGTTGAATCACTCCCTGATCCACAATCGACGCATCGGCGACAATCACTTTGAGATTAAACCCAGATTGAGGGTTGTTGAGTTCATACTTATGAATTATATCCGTGATGGCGTGCAAAAAATCCACCCCACTCTGATCACCCGTCACCTCATCAATCATAATAAATAGATGTTTGATGCGGCTGGACATCTCTCGCATTCGAGGAAAGTTCACTTCTCCTTTATCTCGATAATAAAAGTCATTAAAAATTCTCTCAAAATGTCTCAGAGTATGACCGTTATTTTCGGTAATCCGCAAGGCTTGAATGCAAGCGGTGGCGATAATTGCATTAGAAAGGGGTTCCTGAATCGCGGTATAAATCCCTTCACAAAGAGTTGACAAAACTCCTGGTTTATGATTCTTTGATTGACGCAGATGGCGGTCAGTCTCTCGATGGACCAGTTGCGGGGATGATGTTCGAGGAGGAGGACTTTCATTAAAGGGAATAAAGCGGACTCCCCGACGAGAAAACTCACCCGAACGCTGTCCCCAGATCGTATTCACCACCCTCTCTCTAGGGTAGCGATCCAACAATGCAGAATTTGTCGTCAACGCCAACAGACGGGGATCACATAACTGCTGAGTTTGGGAATCTTTGAACTTCTCGATAATATCTAAGTTGACTTGTTTGCGAGGACTGACATAGAAAAAGAGAAACCCGTCATCCACATGAGATTTCAAAAATTCCACGATCGCCGTCGTTTTCCCAATCCCCGGATTTCCCGTGAGAAATAGCAACGGTGTATCGGAGGTTAAGCCAGCTTGAACCGCCTCCGCATGAGGCGATCGCAACGCCAGAGTTGACGCAAACTCCTCAATCACCTCCTGGTGAGGAGGAATAACGTTAATCTTATCCCCTTGAATCTCAGATAAATTGCGTACAAACTCCCGTCCCCCCTGAAAACTACGAGACGCATTGCGGCGAATCACCCGCAACAAATCCTGTCTCGCAGCAGTAATCTCAACATCCCGAGGTTCATTGTGATAGATATCCTGACAGGTGGTTAGAAATTTGAGATGTTGCGGATGTTGCGGATTGAGGGACATAATACTGAGGGAGCGATCGCTGTATCCCACCACATTGATCAAGAAATCCTCTCTCCCCAATGTCTCCCATAACCCCAGCTTGGAATCTTGCAAAAACTGATAGAAGCTATAACCATAACTTCCCGCTTGAATCAATTTGCTAACTTCCTTATCCTTTCGCTTAAACGCCGTAAAATATCGCCGCAGATCGTTCGACAACTCCCAATCGAGATCCTCCGGTTCCCCATTATCCAAACGCAAACTCGCAAACACACTCTTGGATTTCAGGTAACTAATCTCCCGTCGCAACAAACGACGGTGAGAATCCAGGGTTGGCTCTTGCAAATTCAGCAAATCCGCCGCCTCGCGAACGGAAAACACCGACAAATCCACCACCAACAGCCGCAACTGTCGTCGATGTCGCAGCAAAATCAGGGTATCTGCTTTCAGAAATCCCCCTTTGTGTCGATATCGCCGCAGATGGTCATATGAGCAATCTGTAAAACTAAGTCCTAGTTGAGACAGCCAAGCCTCAATTTCCCGAGGTTCATCCTGATTCAAGGTTCCGACGCTGTTGTCTCCCGTAAAACAACATTGATAGTAAATAATGTCTCGATCGCGAGTCGGCTTTTCGAAAGAGGTTAGGTATTCTCGAAAGAAGTTTAACCCAGATAGCCAGCCTTTTTGCAGGAGGAACAGTCCCCAAGTTTCCAGTCTTTCAATTTCCCGAGGATCAACCAGATTCGATTTACGACAAATGCGATCTAATATCTCAGACAACTCCAAGTTTTGCAAATCTTGCTGATAGCGATCGCCAAAATGATGAGTGATGTTCTCTTGTGCGATCGCCGCCAAAATCCCGACATTAAACCCCACCTCAAACACTCGTCCCAAATCTTCCGCAACCGTTGCAACCATACTCTTAACGCTCCTGACGCTCGTTAGACTGTGGATATAAAATGGAGTTAACCGCCGTCAAAAATGCCAAACTATTAAAATAAGTTTTCCCATCCATGTGATAAAACAAAGTATTTTTCCGCAACGCCTCATCTCCCATGATTTGTTGATACGGATCTAGCTTTAGTTGTAGTTTACCCTGGCGGCGTTCGACGCGGAAAAAGTGAAACAGAGTTAAATAACGCAGGATATCCATTTTTACTGGCCCATCATAAATCAATCCCTGACGGATATCTTGGTCATCGAGAATCTCTGGATAGACATTGATGAGAGTTGAGTAAGACATCACTCCATTATAAAACCGTCCCTCCTCTCCCACGGTCATTCCGTTAAAGAGATTAAAGAAAACGACGATATGCTGACTGGGATCATTGAGGATATTTAGCAACTGTTGAGTATTATTGAGCCGGTAAGAATCGGCATTCAACCGGCTAGATTTAAGGACGGAATACTGATTCACAAACACCGGATATAAATGTAAATCCTCTATTCCTTCAACTAAAAACTTGATGAGATTAGGAGACATGAAATAGAGATTTCTGTTCTCTTCAACCTGAGTTAAATTGAGTCGATTCGTATAAGGTGCTTGAGCCAAATAGATAATATGACGATATCCCGCCTGATGGAGTTGAAGAACTAAATCACTGAGAATGGAGGGATTGCTGTACAACTGGCGATCGCCATAATTCTCAGAAAAGGTTTTGAAGGGTTGAATCGTGATTTTTCCCTGATCATTGTCGATGGCGATCGCCTCCCCAAACAGCGTTGAAATTCCCGGATATTGATGACGATTCCGCCGTACCCCATCACTCTCCAAACTCGACACCACCAACAACGCTAACTTATCCACTCCCTGAGATCCATCCTGAGACTGAGGGAAATTAAATTCATAAGTTTGAGGTAACACTGAATACAACGACGCAAACGCATTTTCCAACCTAAATCTATTCGGATTTCCTCTATTAATCCGAATCCCCTGAGAATTTGACCAATATCGCTCACCCAGTAAATGAACCATTACCTTCGAGAGATTCGCCATAAATTTCTCCGCAGGCGAGGGATTTTGTTCATTTCCCTCATGGAAACGTAAGAGAGGAATAAATAATCGTCGATCTTCTAAATCCAACGCATCTAAAATTACTCGCAAGCTGATATATATCAACAAGGACATCGTGAAGCGATAGAAAAACCCTTGACTTAAATTGCTAATGCCAGGGTCTAAATAGCGATGGTTGTACGGTACAATAACTAGCGGTGTTCGTTGTAAGTGATCTCCGAAAATACTACGACTTCTATCAGCTTGGGGAGTTACCAAGACAGGAAGTTGATAAATTGTATCCGTCTCCGCATCGGAACAATCAAAACTCTCAGTTCCTGGCTTAGAATAATAGCGAATATCCTCAAACTTAAAGTGAACCGGAAGTTGACAAAAGGTGTCATCTGAGGTAAAGTCCTCCTTGATTGTGATGTAGCGCAGACATTCCCGAGGATTGCGACTCACCACATCATCAAAGACATCTCCATTCCCTAACGAATTAGGCGATCGTCTTAAAATTCCTCGAAATACACCAATTTTTTTCTGAAAAACTTGAGGCGTAAAAATACCTTGTCGCTTCAATGTAGTTTCTAATAAATGCTTGAGTTTCTGTATTTTTATGCGAACATTGAATTTTTTGAATCCCTGGATAAGTCCTCGCAAAATACTATTTTTTTGCTCTTCATTGCTTCCCTGAAAAATGGGAAGAATATGCTGCTCAAAACCAGAAATAACATCATACTCTAGTTCTGATGTTATTTCATATTCCTCGGCATTTGGATCACACCGCGATGCAAAAATGAAATAGTAAAGAAACAAGATTCGCAGCATCTTACGCGCCACGATTTCTGTATTACTCTCCTCAACCTGTTGGTTCCAATTCGCCGGATCTAAAATATTACAATAATAGTCAAACACAGGTTTAGCTTTTTCACCTTGTGCTTGTACTTTATTGGCAAACTTCAGTTTGAGTCCAAATGTAAAAATACGATCGCCATTGCTATCATTCGTTGTTTCCCCTAAAATATCTGAGAGAATCGGGATAATTGGCAATGCATCTAGGGATTCAGAGCGTGAAAACCAATCCTTGTAATTTAGACTTTCCCCGTGATAATTAACCGTATAATCTCCATAGGTCAGGTCTGGATGACTAATATAGGTTTCAATCGCTCGTAAACGACGAATTAAGTCATCTAAATAGACCACATCAGGATGACTATCCCGATCAATTTGCTGACTGAGATACTCTAAATAGCAAATTTTCGCCTCTTTCTTTAGCCGTCCTAACGACTCACGATCCATCACTCGCTGCAAACGATAGAAATCTGAACCTGGAGAGTCTATCAATCGTTCCTGAACCGCCTCTTGTGCATCTTGTAACTCGTCCTCATCCGTTAAAACATCTGCCAGATAACGATTTAAGCCAGCTTCCATTCGTTCTGAAAACTGGTTAACCTCACCCACCGTGATGGTCACTTTGTGGAACTTAAGCCGCGAATCTCCGCCTCGTCCTTGGGTTCGGGTTTCTAAATCCGCAATGGGGACAGATGTGGAATTAGAGGCTTGACGAGCAAAACTGATGCGACTTGATGATTCTTCCGTAAGAGGAGTCAGTAACTCGTTGATTTCAAACTCAGTTGTGTCCAGTTGCTGCTGTAACTGGCTGGCGACTTCCTCACGTAAGTCTTGAATCACATCATTGAAGCGATTTCTAAAACTTTCCGTCAGACTTAACGTAGCTGAGCGAGCATAATGGTTATCCAAAATGGGGTTTTTAATCGGCTGTTGTGCCACCGCTTTGGCGATCGCATCCACATTCACCATCAGGCGATCGCTCCCACCTTGACTCACCCTAAATAGGTTTTGCTGTCGCAGTTCCCGTAGTATCTTCTCCAACAACTCCCCATAATCGACTGAAAACGGTAGACCCTCTCCCAACTCAAACGTATTCATCTCTCCTGCACCCACGATCATAAATTCTTCCTAGTAGCCTAGCAAACCGAAGTTCCCAAAATCAATAGGCTTAAAACTCACCACCCCCAGATCCAGACAATCTCCTGAATCGATAACATTATCCAATTTCCCTGAGGTCTCCGAGTCCTCCCGAGAAGTCAGCCATGGTAAGCTAAGACGATCTTCAACCCATAGCCCCTGACTCATAACCAGTTCCATCAGGGTCAGCTAGATATCCAACTCTAACGGATCTGTATCAACCAGGAGATAACAAGGAGATAGAGATGTACGAAAAAATTGCCCCCCCCACCACTGGCGAGAAAGTCACCTTCAAAGATGGCGAACCCGTCGTTCCCGACAACCCGATTATCCCCTTCATCCGAGGAGACGGAACCGGTGTCGATATCTGGCCCGCCACCGAGAAAGTCATTGACGCCGCCGTCGCCAAAGCCTACGGCGACAAACGTAAAATTAGCTGGTTCAAAATCTACGCCGGAGACGAAGCCTGCGAACAATACGGGCAATTTCAGTATCTCCCCGAAGATACCCTGCAAGCCATCCGCGAGTATGGAATCGCCATCAAAGGCCCTCTCACCACCCCCATCGGCGGTGGGATTCGCTCCCTCAACGTGGCCTTGCGGCAAATTAACGACCTCTACGCCTGCGTCCGTCCCTGTAAATACTACCTGGGAACCCCCTCCCCTCACAAAAGTCCCGAAAAACTCGATGTCATCATTTATCGGGAAAACACCGAAGACATCTATCTCGGGATTGAATGGGCCGAAGGAAGCGACATCGCCAACCAACTCATCAAACAGCTTAACGAGGAGTTAATTCCCGCCACCCCAGAACATGGCAACAAGCAGATTCCCCTCGACTCAGGAATTGGCATCAAACCCATTAGTAAACTGGGATCTCAGCGACTGGTGCGTCGGGCCATGAAACACGCCTTGCGACTTCCCAAAGAGAAACAGATGGTGACGCTCGTTCACAAGGGAAACATCATGAAATACACCGAAGGCGCTTTTCGCGTCTGGGGGTATGAACTGGCCACCACCGAGTTTCGCGACGAATGCGTCACCGAACGGGAATCCTGGATTCTCAGCAACAAAGAAGCCAAGCCTGACATTAGCCTAGAGGACAACGCTCGTAAACTCGAACCCGGCTACGACTCCCTCACCCCTGAGAAAAAAACCGAAGCCTGTGACGAGGTGAAAGCCGTTCTCGACGCCATTTGGGAGACTCATGGAAACGGAAAGTGGAAAGAGAAGATCATGGTGAACGATCGCATCGCCGATAGTATCTTCCAACAAATCCAAACCCGTCCCGCCGAATACTCCATCCTCGCCACCATGAACCTCAACGGCGACTACCTCTCCGACGCCGCCGCTGCCATTGTCGGAGGCTTAGGAATGGCTCCTGGAGCTAACATTGGCGACACCTGTGCCATCTTTGAAGCCACCCATGGAACCGCACCCAAACACGCCGGACTCGATCGCATCAACCCCGCTTCCGTTATCCTCTCCAGCGTCATGATGTTGGAATATATGGGATGGGATGAAGCCGCCGAACTGATCCAAAAAGGACTCGGGGCCGCCATCTCCAACGGTGAAGTTACCTATGACCTGGCCCGTCTGTTAGACCCCCCCGTGGAACCCCTAAAATGTTCCCAGTTCGCCGATGCTATCATCGCCCATTTTGACGATTAATTCGGCCATCAAAACAGGCAGGGGCCATCATTTCGATGGCCCCCGCCGCCATAATTGCCGCCATAACGGCCCCCCAGAACTAGGGATTGGCAAACGTATTAATCCGTCCGCCACCAATCGAGCGGCCTGGCGGATTGCGTGGTACAGAGAACGGCTCAGCCGGTTGATTTCGCAAACTCTCCTCACTTTCCGGCGTTGCATTCATCGAACCATCCGGGTATCCCGTTCCCGTATCAGGAATCGGACCGCGAAAGACTGCACCATTGGGGTTCAACACATCACCCGGCATCTGTTGATAGGGATTCGCCGACGGATTTGCATCATAGCCACCAATAGCTCCAGGATTCCCGACACTCCCATTCCCCATCCCCGTTTGCGGCGAAGCTGGGTCCCCATAGGTGGGACGGCGATAGCCATTACTCGGATTACCTGAAATACCCGGATCGAAATCCCCCGCCGAAGAGCCATAGGGGGTTTCCGTCTGAGTCTGAGGAGTTTGGCCCGGTACAGCGTTAGGGTTATAGGGATATCCCGTAAAGGTAGGCCCTCCTGTCTCGGACGGAGAAAACTGTCCAGCAGCCGGAGGAACCGGCATCGCGAACGCCGGTAGAGTTTCTGCAGAGGTTGCTCGGCCATCAGCCGTCTCAGCTTCAGAATCTGATTCAGTGCGACCATCAGCCTCTCGTTGTCGAGACTGGGACGCTCGTTCCGACGACTCTGACGACTCTGACGACGGTTGCATCAATCCCAAAGACCCAGTTCGCGGATTAGCTAACTGTTGGAACCCCATTTCGAGGGGCGTTAATTCCTGAGACGATTGTGTCGCCGCCGTTCCCTGAGCGGGGGGAGAAAATCGATCAAAGAAGCCATTACCTGTATCTTGAGTGCGATCGCGCCGCGATGATGAGCGGTCATCGTCACTCTCGTCTAACCCCAAACCTTGTAGAAATGGATTTGACGGAGCCGAGGCGTTCTCCTGAGACTGGCTGCTATCACCATCGTCTGAGGAAATCTCCGGTTCAGGATTGGCCAGGAGTTCGAGGATGCGATCGATATTCTCCTGGCGGTCTGCGTTGGGATTCTCCGTCGGCAGGGGACTCGGAGTTCCCTGCTGTGAAATCATTTGTTGCAATACATCCGAACTGTCAATATCTGCCGCCACCCGAGCTTCTTCACCCGAAACTTCTCCCTCCCAGTTCGAGGGAGCCTCATTGTCCGAGAAACCGTCGAGGGAAAATTCTTCTGCCAGTTTACGGACTCCATGACGGTCAACATATTCCCAGGCGACCCCAAGAATCAATACCACTCCTAAAATTGATAGCCAAATTGAGGGGTTTGTCAGAGTCCGCAGTTTCGCACGAACACGATGGATGGAGTTGGGCAGATGTTCAAGAGGCATAAGGCGTCAACCCCGATCGAGGCGTACAAGGACACTATCTTTAGTGTATCAAATTTATGACGAGGCAAGAGGCAAGAGGCAAAAGGCAAGAGGCAAAAGGCAAGAGGCAAGAGGCAAGAGGCAAAAGGCAAGAGGCAAAAGGCAAGAGGCAAGAGGCAAGAGGCAAAAGGCAAGAGGCAAGAGGCAAGAGGCAAGAGGAGTGGGGGTGTACCTTTAGGGGTGACCTCTTTGCGGGGTATTTTGGCTTAGATAAGCTGGGAGAACTGGAATTTTTGAGACAATTATCGTTTTTTGGTTTGAGGTGGGGTTGAGGACGGTTCTGGGGCTTGATCTACACCGGGCGGAGATTTTTGCACGGCATCCGTTGGCTCCTCTGTAGGAATTAAATCCACAACCATGACATCGGCTAAGACTTGGCCGGGGACGGACGATTCTAGGTTTCGTTCTGCTAAGGCTTCGATCAGGCTCTGACGAGCATATTGATCTAACGCCTCATCACCGGTGACTTGGAGGGGATAGGGACTGGCTCCGAGAAGGTTCCCTGCTTGATCCTGAGTGATGGCAAAAACGACTCGTTGCGGTTCAGACAGTTGTGATGAGGGAAGTTCCCGTTTTAGGACGATTGACGGTTCTTCGGGTAGGCTCAGGGACAAGTCTGAATCATCGAGCCAAGTGTCGAGCCAGGTTAGCCACCGCTGCTGAGCGGTTTCACCTAAATCTAGGGGGCTGATATAGGCCAAGGCCTGCTCGGGTGCAAGACGGGTGGGTTCTGAGGATTCGGCTTCTGAGGATTCGGCTTCTGAGGATTCGGCTTCTGAGGATTCGGCTTCTGAGGATTCGGCTTCTGAGGATTCGGCTTCTGAGGATTCGGCTTCTGAGGATTCGGCTTCTGAGGGTTCGGGGTCGATCGCCTCAGCTTCGGGAGTAAAGTTCACTTGGAACCAATAGGCTCGGTATTGGTCTTGTTCAGGAAACGAGTAGTTATCAAAGGTGGTTTCCAGGGCTAAGCGTAAGAGGCGATTGTCATCAACCGGTAAAGGACTGAACTGATCGACAGTCCCCTCGGGAGTCACCAAAACCCCAACATAAAACGACTCACCCAGAAAGCGCTCATAGACCGGTTGCGGTGGCAATACCCCCTCAATCTCCTGGGGCTCTCGTTCCTCCCAAACCGTCGTGTTTTCTTCGAGGTCAGGATCAGCGTTGTACACCTGATCGAGCCAACCATAGTACTCACCCACCAAGGCCATTCCGGGCCGATAGTCTTCTCCACTGGGCGTCACAGCAGCCTGTTCAGTCCCCTCCTCCGACTCAGATGAGGGGGATTCAGAAGACGAGAGCTCTTTTTTCTCTTGCAAGAGTTCCTGTTGGCTTGGCCCCGTGTTAGCGTCAGGTTGGCTCTCGTCGACAGGGGGGGGCGGATAGCTGCGATCGCGTTGGATGTCCTCCCACTGCTGTTGATGCTGTTGCCAGATATCCTCATACTCCCTCGATGAAGAGTCTTGTGAGAAGGTCCCAGGATTGCCAGAGGTGTAACTCTCGTAACTCTGACTCATGGGCGGGGGGGTCGGCGAAGGCGTAAACTGATCTTCCCAGCTACTCCAGCGATCTTGAATCGAATCTCGGGTTTGTGTTGAATCATCCGCTGGTGGGGGAGGTGGGAAGCTAGAACGATTCGAGAGTGACGGCGGCACAGTTGAGTCAGAGTTCTGCTCAACGTCAAACCCCGAGGCCCCGGCCCCAAACTCCTGAGTAGCAGCGGGAGCGAATTGGGCCAGTTCTTCCGAGGTGAGTTCGACAACATTACTATCAAGGATGCGATCGCCCTGAGACTCTTCTTGATTTAAGCCAATGAACGGCAAAGCGGCCGCTACGGCCCCATGAAGGCCCACGGAAATGGCGATCGCCAACAGGTTCGGCTGTAACAGAGTCTGTCGTAGCCGTTGCCAGGGAGTCGACTGCCCCATGTTAGGGTGAGCCGGGGTGGAGTGAAGTTGGGACGCCTCAGAAGACATACAGGTAATCGTTGAGCAAAAATTCATTCAAAATGTCCAGGCTCATGACCCTCCTCTCAAGCAGGAGCCATCACCTGGATCGTGAATGTTGGTAGTCTAGCAATTTTACGGAGGAGCGATCGCGAAATCGGTACAGTCTCCTAGCTGAGACATTCTAGCCTAGACATCAGACGACGCTCTCGGTCAGCGACTGGCTAGGATACAGCCTGAACGAGGCGGTAACTCAAACGAGATTAGGGTTCCATCACTACGCAAACTCTGGGCCGTTGACGCGTCTCCGTACTTCAATTCGAGTCCCTTAGCTGTCGGAGATAGGGTTTCTAGGTTAAGTTGCTCAGGTTCATCTCCAGCATTAACGGCTACGATCACATCGTCAGCCCCTGGGAGATGGCGTAGGAAAGCATAGAGGCTATCCTGTGCTAATAAGATCTCATAATGGCCGGTTCGTAGGGCGCGATAGTGATGGCGCAAGGCGATCAGTTGACGATACATTTGATAGAGATCTTGATTCCACTGTTGGGAATCGGGAAAGGTTTTACGACAATCGGGATCATGACCGCCGTTTAAGCCCACTTCATCACCATAGTAAATACAGGGTGCGCCGGGAAAGGTCATCTTCAGCAGAGCCGCCAGCTTGAAACTGGGGATATCCTCGCTGGCCAGGGTCAGCATCCGTGGCGTATCGTGGCTATCGAGAAGATTAAGTTGGGCCAGTTGAATCTCCCAGGGATAGAGATCGAGGAGTTCCTGGATTTTTTGCCCATACTCTTCGGCGTTGAGGGCCGGATAGGGGTCATAATCATGAAATTCCACCAAGTCTCGCACCACGCGATCGCCGGCCACATAGGCGATCGTCGGCCCGGTGAACTCGTAGTTCATCACCGCATCAAACTGGGTTCCATCCAACCATTGGCCGGCATCTTTCCAGACTTCTCCCACGATATAGGCTTCGGGGTTCAGGGCTTTGATGCGATCGCGAAACTCCACCCAAAAACCGGGGGTTTTCACTTCAAAGGGAACATCTAAACGCCAACCATCGATCCCTTGGCGAATCCAATGTTCTCCCACCTGCATGATATATTCGCGGACATCGGGGTTATCGTGGTTAAATTGCGGCAAGGCGCGATTGCCCACCCAACTGACGTAATTAGCCGGGAGATTGCCGTCATAGGCGCTTAGGGGCCATTTTTCAATGCGAAACCAATCTAACCAGGGGGAATAGGGGCCATTTTCGAGAATATCGTTAAAGAAGTAAAACCCCCGACTCGCATGGTTGAAGACACCATCAATGACGACCTTTATCTCCCGTTCATGGGCGCGATCGAGGAGGGCGGTAAAGGCCTCATTTCCTCCTAAAATGGGGTCAATTTGATAGTAGTCGTGGGTGTGATAGCGATGGTTACAGGCCGATTGAAAAATCGGCGTTAGATAAATGGCTGTAATCCCCAAATCTTGGAGATAGTCTAACTGATCGATGACACCCCAGAGATTACCTCCTTTATAGCCTTGGGGCGTGGGAGGATCACTCCAGGGTTCAAACTGGTTGGGGTTGGTCGAGACGTGTCCCGGGGAATCGTCGCGTTTGGCGAAGCGATCGGGGAAGATTTGGTAGAATACGGCGTGCTTAACCCAATCTGGGGTTTGTACTTGCATGAGTTTTTTGTACGATCTGCTAGGGCTATCTTACCGGCATACTTTCTATCGTCTCATCTTGACCGGCCCATTGGGGCGATCGCAGACCCCCATTGCACTCCTCATCGGGCTAGTTTGTATAGGATTAATACTTTTCTCGGGGCCAGTTTGGGCTGAGGGGATAGACCCCCCATTGCTGACGGAGGAGATTTTACAGGAGCGTCTCAACGCCGTTGCTGTTGATGAAGAAGACGCTATGGTTGATTTAAGCCACTTAACCATTGATTTACGTCCGAGTTATCAACGAGACAACGGCGAACCTTTTGCAGACTATTTTTATCAACAACTACAACCCCGTTTAAGTCGCACCTATCCGGTTCCAGGACTCGATTTAAGTGAGTCTAAAATTCAAGGGATTTTTCGGATTCAACCCTTGAGTTTGGATGTCCCTTTATATGGACAACAGCTTTCTTTACTATTATCTGAAGATGAGCGAACCCAGCTCGATCGCGATCGCCGCCGTCGCTCTCAGCTACAACAAATCGCAACCACCGTCTTATCGGATTCTCAAAACTCCAACCATCATGATTTCCAAGTTCGTATTTTTCGGGGTAAACTCAAACTGAAAAATACCCATTTTTTGGGAATTGTCGATTGGAGTAATACCTTTTTTTTGAGTGGACTCAATGCCCAGGGAGCAATATTCGAGCAATCCCTAAAAAGTCCTGAATCTCGATTTAGCCAAACCTTTAATGTCAATCACGCTCAATTTCTTGGCTCTGTTTTATTTCATAAAAGCATCTTTTTTACAGATTCAACTTGGACAAATGTCAAATTTTTAGGAGAACCTGACTTTACAGGAGCCACCTTTGAAGGATCGGTGAATTTTCGCGCCAGTCGCTTTAAGTCTCTAACTAAATTTGAAGCCAGCAAATTTAGTCAAACGGCGGATTTTTCTGACACAACTTGGGACAACCGTGCTGATTTTGCCAAAACCAAATTTGTGCAAGCACTTTATCTCACCAATGCCCTCATTCTTGACCGTTTTAGCTTTCGAGAAGCCCAATTTCTTAAAACCGTTAATCTCCGAGAGGCGAGCTTTCAAAAAATACTCGATTTTAGTGACGCTCAGTTTCGCCAAAATGCCTATCTTAATATTTCCAACTTAACCTTTGATGCCAGTGAAGCTCAACTGATAGGCAATCCTGGTAAAATTGGCAAGGTGTTATCTATTCCCAGCTTACAAGGCAATGAAAACCTCTTAATCAACCTAGTCCGAAACTTTCGGGAATTAGAACAAATTGAAGATGCCAATCAGGTCAACTATAAGCGAGTTCTCTTAGTTCAGCGAGATTTATTTAAACGAGTGTTTGCAAGTAATCTCAATACAGCCTCTCGCGAAACCTTACGACAAATCGGGTTTTCTCAAAAGCAAATCGCCGAAATTGTACAACATCGCCAAGAGCAGTTATTTTCGAGTTTAAGTGAGTTACTAACCCTAGAAACCGTGTCTCTCGCGACATACACCAACGTTCGCGATCGCCTCATTGCTGCTCCTGCCACGACTGGGAAAGCGCGACTCTATCTTTGTAGTAAACTACTCTTTATCACCCTATTGTTAGCCTTGAGTCGCTATGGAACCAGCTTTGCGTTAATGATGGGAGTTGGTGCGATCGCCATCGCCTATTTTGGCTGTTTATTTTGGCTCATTGACCGCTATCGTCGCCACCGTCCTCAAGCGATTGTACCGACATTTTTTGAAATCACGTGTATAGGAACAACAACAGCCGTTATCTGTATAATCGGGATTATTGCTATCATTCAAAATTCCCCCCAACCTTGGCTAACCTTCACCTGTTTAGGTATCGTCATGTTCCCCATCCCCGGTCTGTTAACCTTTCGTATGTATCAGCAGGGACGCTATCATGACTTAATGGATATCTCTTATTTTGTAGAAGATGGAGCCTTTCGGGAATTGCGCTTAATGGTTAGTCGTTTGCCAATTATGCCTCGATTCCCCTTCTTCCGCGATCGCTTTGAACCCATTTTAAGCGATCGCCGTTGGGGATGGCTCAATTACTATGATTTCAGCCTGAACAACTTACTCAAATTTGGCTTTAACGATATCCGCCTGCGGGACAAACATATCCCCGGCTTAATCACCGCCTTAGCCTGGTATCAATGGGGAGTCGGGATTTTATATATTAGTTTATTATTTTGGACATTATCCCGAACGATTCCCGGTTTAAACCTCTTTCTCTATCTCTAACCCAGAGTTAGATCTCTATCACTCAGCCAAACCAGATTCATCTCACCCTGAATCTCACCCTAAAGAAGATCCAATACCACACCATGCAACGAACTCTAATTTGGCATCGTTATAACCTGCGACTGCGCGATCGCCATGACCTTCAACACCTTCAAAAACTTCAAACATCCCACTCCCAACTCATTCCCCTATACTGTTTCGACCCCCGCGACTTTGGCAAAACCGCCTTTGGCTTCCCCAAAACCGGAGCCTATCGTAGCCAATTTCTCCGAGAATCCGTCGCCAACTTACGGGAAAATTTACGTCAACAGGGAAGTGACTTAATCATTCGCCAGGGGAAACCCGAACAGATCATTCCCGAACTCGTCAAAACCCTCAACATCGACCAAGTTTGCTTTGAAGCCTCACTCACCCGCGAAGAACAACAAGTTGAACAAGCACTGCGTCACGCCTTACAACCTTTGAGAACCCACATCCAAACCCATTGGGGAGCCAGCCTCTACCACCCCAGTCAGCTTCCCTTCGAGATTGAGCAGCTTCCCGATGTCTTTAGCCAATTCCGTAAAGCCGTCGAGAAATCTGCCTCAATCCCCCCTCCCGTAGCTCCCTTAACGCAATTCCCACCCCTTCCCGAAATGGATGTAGGGGAACTTCCCAGTTTAGCCAGCTTAGGGGTTGACTCCCCCCAAACCGACTCACCTCAAACCGACTCACGGTCCGTTTTGGCCTTCCAAGGTGGCGAATCCGCCGGGATGCAGCGATTACATGACTATATCTGGAGGGGGGACTGTCTGCGTAACTATAAACTCACCCGTAACGGGATGTTGGGAGCTGACTATTCCTCAAAGTTCTCCCCTTGGTTAGCCTTAGGATGTCTCTCACCCCGCTCGATTGTCGCCGAAGTGCAGCGATATGAACAGGAACGAGTGGCCAATCAGTCCACCTATTGGTTGGTGTTTGAACTGCTTTGGCGAGATTATTTTCGCTTGGTTGCGGCCAAATATCGCGATCGCCTCTTCTATAAATCCGGGTTACAAAAACGTCTCATTGACTGGCAACAGGATTGGCAATTGTTCGACTCTTGGCGTTCAGGAATGACCGGATATCCCCTCGTGGATGCCAATATGCGAGAGTTAGCCGCAACCGGGTTTATGTCCAATCGTGGCCGCCAAAATGTGGCGAGTTTCTTGACCAAGAATTTAGGGATTGATTGGCGTATGGGAGCTGAGTGGTTTGAGTCCTTGTTAATTGATTATGATGTCTGTAGTAATTGGGGAAATTGGACCTATACCGCCGGTGTCGGCAATGATGCGCGAGGGTTCCGTTATTTTAATATCCCCAAACAGTCTCAGGATTATGACCCGAACGGCGACTATCTTAAATACTGGTTACCGGAGTTGGCTGCGGTTCCCGGCGATCGCATTCATCAAATCCATCGTCTCAACGCGGCAGAGTTACAGAACTATGGGGTCAAGCGTGGCGTGGACTATCCCCCGCCAGTGGTGGATTTGGCGGAATCTTTAGCGGTGAATCAGCAGCGGTACGAGAGTGCGATCGCGCTGCAATAGATATCGACTGGCTGCGATGTCGCATCTCCGATTCAAAACCAATCAGCCGCAAGGTCTCTCTCTTGCGGCTGATGAGCTGTATTAAACTGTAAGAATTATAGGCTTGTGTTCGAGAGCGAATAAGATGCACGCAGAGTTTAAAAACTTTCAAAAATTAAATCGAATGCACTAGCATTTCTGTGGAGCCTTAGCTGCGGAGATTTAGGCAATAGCTTCAACCGCTGCCGGACTTTCGAACATTTTGAAGACGCGATCGAGTTGAGTTAACTCAAAAATAATGCGAATTGCTGGTGAGACTGCACAGAGGCCAAACTGGATATTGATATTTTGCGCCAGTTTTAAGGCTGAGACGAGTGCCATCAGTCCAGCACTATCGAGAGATTCAGTCTCTTCCATATCAACAAGAACCACAGGAGTCGTTCTAGCGGCCACCGCAGAAGTCAGTTGCTGACGGACTTGTTCCGCATTTGCGGCGTTGAGATGTCCGGTGAGGCGGACGACGGTTACGTTGGAGGCTTGGGTTGCGGTGTGCATGGCTATATCTGAATCCAAAAACTAATTTCGCTTGTCTAGTCTCAACCTAGAGCATCCCTCGGGCTAGGCGCTACTGAAATGGGCCAAGTTTGCGGAATCTTTGTTTTTCTCCCCCCTTATGTGAAGATTTGGAAAAGTTGCCGGATTAAACCGTATCCAGAACTACCAATTGAAACAGAGGTATGCCATACTGGGTGGCAGTGACAGAATTTTAGACTCGCCGAGTTCTAGGGTTAATTTCTCAGTCTTAAGGTGTCTGGATATGCAGTGACGCAGATCACTTACAAGCTAGGGTTGCGATCGCATAACGCGGTCAGCTTTCGACGGATGATAAAGGCATAGAATTATCCGGATTATCATGAAAGCGTCAGCGGCAATCCGTCATCTTGTTGAAAAAGTCCTTTATATCAAACGGTTAACCCCCGATCTCGAAAATCAGATCAATGCCGAGTTAACACGAATGGGATATGTCTCCGATGTAGACTATGAGGCTCTCGAACTTCTGATGGACCAAATGGACCGAGGGGTCATTCAACTGGTCTCGAACCCCTAATTCTCTCGGTGACAACTACTTCTGCATACTACTACTTCTGCATACTAACGTTGAGACGTTCGAGAGTCGTTTCAGGGTGTTTCTGCAACGCTTGACGTTAACCCACAACAGTCGCGAGTTCGACCACCTCATGATCCGAGACTTGATCGCATCGGGTGATGGGGTTTTTGCTGTTTCAGGGGTGATCTTGAGGAAATCGGGGGTCGTCGAAGCCTTAAAATCGAGTCAGACCGCCGCCGCCATCCTTGATGCCTATCCAAGATTGCGCTATGACCCAAGATCTACAAGACCAAATCTTCTCTTTACAACAGACCATCCAAAGCCTCGAACAAGAACGTCGCGATTTAGCCGTTCATCCCCTGCTTCCCCCGGAGGATGCGTCTCCCGCTGTGATTGTGGAAGCCTACCGCGCTCAGGCCCGCGCCAGTGCTGAACAAGCGGCCGAGATTAAGGGAATTGACGATGCGATCGCCGCGTTACAACGGCAACTGCGACAGAAACGGGCCTTAGTGGGCCATTACCGCGAGCATCAACGAGATCCCTTGCGCGAGGAAATCGAGCAAGCCAAGGCCAAAGCCGAACATTACGCCGAACGCATCAACGAACTCAGCAGCGAACTTATCATCGAAGTGCGATCGCTCAAGGAGATCGCCGATCAACTCAGTCCCCTCTACTGGCAATATGAAGGGAAACCCTTTATCACCGGCTTTAAGCGGGTCACAGTTCCCCATGTGCGCTCCGATAGCACCGTCTGGAACGTGGTTAACCGGGTCGTTTAAGGCAAGATGAGTTTGAGGTCTATCTTAAGATGTTTGACAAATTTTCGACATTCGCCGCTCGAATGCGATACAACAAGAGCCGGAGTCCCCGAGTCTCATCCCATCAGTCCTATCCCTCTTTGTCTATCCTATTGGCCCAACCATGATCGAAGTCGAACAACTCCACAAACGCTATGGAACCACTCAAGCGATCCAAGATGTGAGTTTTTCCGTAGAGAAGGGGGAAATTCTCGGTTTTCTCGGGCCAAATGGGGCCGGGAAGACCACCACGATGCGCATCTTAACCGGATATCTCCCGGCCAGTTCCGGGACGGCTCGGATTGCGGGGTTTGATGTCCATGAACAGTCCCTAGAGGTGCGTCAACGCATTGGTTATTTGCCCGAAAGCCCGCCGTTATACCGTGAAATGACGGTGGAAGGGTTTTTGCATTTTGTGGCGCGGATTAAGGGCGTTTCAGCCGGCGATCGCCCCCGACGGGTGAACCAGTCCATTGAGCAATGTGGGTTGAGCGATCGCCGCAAAAGCCTGATCCGTAAACTCTCGAAAGGGTATCGCCAACGGGTGGGGATTGCTCAGGCGATCGTCCATGATCCACCGGTGATTATCCTCGATGAACCCACCGTTGGCCTCGATCCGCGCCAAATTATCGAAGTACGCAACCTCATCAAATCCCTGGCCGGAAATCACACCATTATCCTCTCGACCCACATTCTCCCGGAAGTCAGCATGACCTGTAGCCAGGTGGCGATCATCAATCGCGGCCAAATCGTCGCCACCGATCGCCTCGACAACCTCATGGAACATCTAACCGGGGGAACCTACTATGATGTCGAAGTCGGTGGTGGTGTTGATGGGGTCGAAACAGCCATCGGGTCCTATCTGGGTTATCTTCCTAATCTGCGATCGGTCGATCCCCTTCCCCGTAACGACCTCCCCGAAGGACGCTATCGCTTCCGCATTACCGTCGAACCGGGGTCGGAACCGGGTTCAGAAATTGCAGCAGCCATCCTAGAGGGTAAACTACAACTTCATGAAATGCGTCGCAGTCGCGCCAGTCTCGAAGATGTGTTCCTACAATTGACGACTGAAGAGAACATGGCTGAGGCGGCGATCGAGGACGAGACGCAAGCTGAGGCGAGTGAACCTGACGCGAGTGAACCTGAGGCGATACCAGCCGAAGCTGTAGATTCTCATCCAGATGAGTCCCCCGAGTCGAAACCCCCCGCCGACAACTAACCTCGTTCCGCTCAACCTCGTTCCGCTCAACCTTGTCCGTCCTCTAGTTTCTTATCTCGAATGCGCCTAATTTTTGCTAATATCATTGCCATTTATCGCAAAGAACTCCAGAGTTATTTTGCCTCGCCTCTTGCGATGGCGATCGCCGGCATTTTCTGGTTAATTGCCGGTTTTTTCTATGTCACCATTCTCCTAGACCCACAACGGGGAATCCTCGCCCAAGTTGCCGCTCAAGCCGCCGTTGAGCAAGAGTTAGGCACTCCTCGCCCTCCCCTAGATGTTCCCTATGAATTTCTGCAATTTTTCTTAGGAACTGTCGCCTCCTTATCCCTGTTTATTTTGCCTATTCTGTCCATGGGACTCTATGCTGAAGAGCGCAAACAAGGAACCTTAGAACTATTAGCCACCTCCCCCGTGTACAACTGGACTGTTGCCACCGGCAAACTGTTGGGGGTTGTGACGTTTTATATCACCATGATTGCCCCCTTACTTCTCTACGAAGCCATTACCTTTAGCGTCGCAGAACCTGCATTTCCTGCCACAATTCCGCTGCTGGGACATCTAGGCTTGATTTTGCTGGCAGCCAGTGTTTTATCCTTGGGAATGTTTGTTTCCTCCCTGACTGATAGCACTATTCTTTCGGCAATTCTCACCTTTGCTTTAGTCTTGTTTTTGTGGATTGTCAACCTAATTGCCGCCAATGTTCCCGGCCCCGTAGGCGAGGCGCTGGCTCATTTGTCAATTTTGGAGAACTATAGCAACTTAATTCAGGGAGTGGTTGATATTAGCAGTTTAGTCTTGTTTGCAAGTTATATCTTTTTGGGAATTTTTCTAACAGCTCAATCCATTGAAACCCTGCGTTTTCAACAAAACTAACGCCCTGTTCTCGTGTGTTTAACCATTATGGTCAATATCCTTAAAAAATACTGGAATATTTTGTTATGGCTGGGCTTATTTCTAAGCGTAGCCGGACTCACCAGCGGTACAGTCACTGGAGTTTGGATGCCAATTCCGGCCTCACTTATCGTTGCAGGGGTCATCATTTTAGGAATTTGGCTCATCTACCTCGGGACGTTTCAGCGAGGCTTTTGGGCGCGGCGATCGACGGAGGCGGGAACCAACGCTCTTTTTGCGACAGCGGCGGTTCTTTTAATTCTAGTGTTGATGAATTTCTTGGCGGTTCGCGCTGAGGTTCGTTTTGATGTCACGGAAACTCAACGTTTTACTCTCGCGCCGCAAACTCAAACCTTAATTCGTAATTTAGACGAACCGGTGAAGGTGTGGGTATTTTCCTCGCAACCCAATGAGAGAACGGTGGATTTGTTGGAGAACTATCGCCGTCTTGCACCCGATCGCTTCGAGTATGAACTGGTTAACCCGCAAGCGAATCCGGGTTTGGTTCAGAGATTTGAGGTCTCGTCTGTGGGGGATGTATTTCTCGAAATTGGCGATCAGCGTCAATATGTGACCACCTTGGACTTAGAACCTCTGGCTGAAGCACAATTGACTCGCAGCTTAGCTCAATTGCAAGGAGGCGATCGCCTGACGGTGTATATGCTACAAGGCCATGGAGAACCGGCGGTTTTGGCTGATGGCGAAGAGTCGATTTCCCGCGCGGTACGAGCCTTGGAAGAAAATGCTGCGGTGGTGAACTCTCTCAATCTCATTGAGCGGGGAAGTGTTCCAGAGGATGCTGATGTTGTGGCCATGATTGGTCCCACCAGTGGCCTGTTTGAGCCGGAACTTGAGGCGTTAAATGACTATTTCGATGAGGGTGGCTCGGTGTTGGTGTTGGTCGATCCCAATACAGATCCCGGTTTGGAGGACTGGTTAGGGACTTGGGGGATTCGGCTCGATGAACGGATTGCGATCGATCCCGATCGCTGGGTTCAAGGGTTTGGCCCGGCGGCCCCCCTGGTTCTTGACTATGGAACTCATCCCATTACGGAGGACTTTGGCCGCAATTACACGATTTTTCCTGTGGCTCGTCCGCTGGAGTATGACACGGTAGAGGGGGTTGAGATCACTCCATTGTTATTTACCAGTAACGCCAGTTGGGCCGAAGCGACTCTCGAAGAAGGACCTGATTGGGAGTTGAATGCTGAAGGCGATCGCCCTGGTCCCCTCGTGTTAGGGGTTGCGGCTCGTCGAGAGCTGTCTCAAGGGGATGAGTCAGCCGAAGTGACGGAACCCGCTGAACCAGAAGAGGAACCGCAAGAGGTGCAGGAACCGCAAGAGAATGAGCTTGACACTCCTGAAGACACTCCTGAGACTGAAGACACTCCTGAAGATGTAGACACTCCTGAAGATGTAGACACTCCTGAAGATGTAGACACTCCTGAAGAAACTCCTGAAGATGTAGACACTCCTGAAGAAACTCCTGAAGATGTAGACACTCCTGAGACTGAAGAAACTCCTGAAGATGTAGACACTCCTGAAGAAACTCCTGAGACTGAAGAAACTCCCGAGGAAACATCTCAGGAAACTCGTGAAGCGCGTTTAGTAGTCATCGGAGATTCCGATTTTATGACGAATGCCTTTTTTGACGGACAATTAAACAGTGACTTTTTCCTCAATAGCGTCTCTTGGCTCAGTGATGTGGACAGCGACGACAACCTAACCATTCGCCCTCAGGAGGTGGTCGATCGCAATATCATCATGACCCCAAGAATTGCCCGGTTACTGAGTTGGACCGCCTTAGTGACCTTTCCAGTGATTGGTTTTGCAACCAGTGCTGTACTGTGGTGGACTCGCCGTTAAATATCAGTTAAATATCAGTTAAACATCAGTCGGGTGAGCTAGATTTTGCTCATCCGACGACGAGCAATTAGCAAGCTATAAATCCAATACAGAACGAGCTTTAGCCACAATTTCTTTAGGACGAAATGGCTTTGTCATATAAAAATCAGCCCCCATCGCAAAGCCTTCTTCTTTCTCAACTTCTTGTCCCTTGGCCGTTAGCATAACGATATAAATATCCGTCTGATTCCAGTCTTGCTTAATGGTTTTACAGACTTCCAAACCATTCTTTTTCGGCATCATTACATCTAAAAAAATTAGATTCGGATGTTCTTCTTGAACCACCTCTAAAGCCTCAAGTCCATGACTCGCCATCAGCAGTTCAACGCCTTCATCTTCTAAGTCTTCCAGAGCTTGTTCTAATAAAATCCTAATATTTGGTTCATCGTCCACAATCAAAATTTTTAAACACATAGTATGTAACGAATCGTAAAAGTAGGGGTGTTTGCTAGGGAGAGTTATTATTGGTTGTATTAGTGTTATAGCAAAAGTTGGTCTGAATAGGACAAAAAACAGGGGACAAGAAGGCAAGAGGCAAAAGGCATAACCCACCCCTAACCCCTCCCAGGAGGGGATGGCAAGAGGTAGCAGATTCTCTTCCAACTCAGAGTATCCTTCAGAGTGTCAATCAGGCAATCTTCGATTGCTATAGTTGTATTAGTGGTGGTTCTGCGAGATTGCTACAATCAGAACCATCCACTACCATAGCACCCAAGAAGCGGATTTGTCAGCGATCGCCACTACCGTTCCAAGTCGCCGAGTAAGACAAACACGAGGTGTTCTAGGCCCTTTTCAAACCGTAACGCTTGAACCACCTCATGTTCTTGCAAAAATTCAGAATCAATCGCAATAATATCCGGTTGCAGGGTCATGGCTTGATCAACACATTCCTGTTCATTGGAAGCGGCTGAAACCGTATATCCTTGAGCGGTAAGAATTTCAGAGATCACCTTAAGGCTCGATGCGTCATGATCGACCACTAAGACCTTTTTATGAGACGATCCTTGACAGAGTAATGAACCCACTTCCTTGAGAAACCCTTGACGATCAATGGGTTTTTTCAAGTAGCGATCGACCCCAGAACGATAGCCTCGTTCGCGATCTTCGACGATGGAGAGAACCAAAATGGGAATTTCCATAGTTTGAGGTTCATTTTTCAACACCGCCGCCACGTCAAAACCATCAATATAGGGCATCATCACATCTAAGACAATTAAATCAGGACGCGATCGCTTCACCTCCATAATGGCTTCGACGCCATCTTTGGCTTGGCGGACGTGATAGCCTTGAGCCTCTAAGGATTGGCGTAAAAGTTCCCGCACATGTTCATCGTCATCGACCACTAAGATGGTTTTGCCCAAGTTTGCCCTGAGTTGGGCCGGGGTGGACTCTTCCGTTATCGCCACATGGTCTTCGAGTTGCTGCATCAGGGGAACTAACCCCAGTCGTCGTGCAACTTCAGGGGTTTGACTTAACTTAGATGGAGATCGCCCCTCCGTGGTCTTTTCGACGGGTAACGTAAAGATGAAACAACTACCTTGGCCTAACTCACTCTCAACCCAAATCTGTCCTCCATGATGCTCTAAAATTTGCTTACAAATCGGCAACCCTAACCCCGTTCCTTTGGGTTTGTCTGTCAGAGTTTCTCCTACTTGTTTAAACTTCTCAAACACTTTCGGCAAGTCTTCTGCTGCAATACCCACTCCGGTATCTTGAACCTCAACCCGAATTTGGGACGTGTCTTGAGACGTTTCATAGCAAGCGCGACAAATAATTTCCCCTGATTCAGTAAATTTGACGGCATTGGAGAGTAAATTGATGACCACCTGAATCAGGCGATCGCGATCGCCGAGAATGGGAGGTAACTGGTCAGGAAACTCCGTCATGAGTTGCAGATTGTCTCGCTCAAATAGAGAAGAACTCGCTGCGATCGCCTGCTCTAACACCTCCAACACCGATAAGGGGTCTTGATCCCATTCCACTTTCCCCGCCTCCATTTTAGCGATATCCAAGACATCGTTAATCAGAGTTGTGAGCCGTTCAGCTTCCGAGACGATAATATTGAGGTTTTGCCGCACTCGTTCTTGATGACGTTGGGCCTTGCGATCGCCCTCGGGGAGTCGGGGAAAGATTTTATCCTCTAATTTGTCCAAAACAATGGACGCAAACCCCAACACCGAGGTAAGGGGAGTCCGCAATTCATGGGAGACGGTGGCGATGAAGTCGGTTTTCATGCGATCGACTTCTTTTTCTAGGGTGACATCACGAATCAAGATGACCGAGCCGATACAGGGGTTTTCCGACTGACCTCGACCTGGCTCTAAGACGTTCGTGGCCAAGGCTTGACCAATGCGATCGCCCCCGAGGGGGATCTCGGCGGTGGCGGCTTGGGAGTTGGGGGTGGTTTGGAGGTGTTGCAGCAGTTGGCTAAGTTCCGTTAATCCTAATTCATCGCAGCTACAGCCTAAGACGTCCCCAGTTTTAAGATTAAACATTCGCCGCAAGACGGGGTTGAAGCGAGTAATACGGCCGGCGGTATCTGTTACTAATAGTCCATCGGCCAGGTTATCTAAAATAGCATTGAGATCCCCGAGAGCTTGTTTTAAGGCTTCTTCGGCCTGTTTGCGTTCGGTGATGTTCCGTCCTGCACCCCGATAGCCGATGAGATTCCCTTGATCATCAAAGCAGGGGATTCCGGTTGCAGAAATCCAGATGACCTCTCCTTGCTCTGTCACGCTACGATAGTCAAGTTGAAATGGCTCTTGACGTTCGACGGTGGTAGCGAAGGCTTGAGCGAGCCAATCGATGTCTTCCTCATAGACTAAATCAAAGGAATTGCGGCCGAGGAGATCCTGGTGGTTATAGCCTAAGACATCGAGCGATCGCTCACTGACATAGGTATAGTGTCCCTCCAGATTGGCTTCCCAGAGATATTCACCGACAGCTTCCGAGACATCGCGAAACCGCTGCTCACTCTCCCGTAAGAACTGTTCCGAGGCCCGGCGATCGCGGATATCCCGAGCGATCGCCGCTAACCCAATCGCTTCTTTCGTATCGGGAGCGTAGGTGACAAAGAGGTTATAGTCTAAGGGAATTGGCTCATTTGTCGGCATATGACGGAAATTGATTTCCCCTCGCCAATTTCCGGTCTGTTGAACGATAGCAAAGACATTCTCTTGCATCCATTGCCAGTCCTCGGGTAAGAAAAAGTCCTCAAAGGTGCAATCTCTGAGTTTAGGTTTCGCCACATCCCCCGCAGCGACACCACTCTCCTCGTCCGCCAGGCCCACCAATTGCCGTCCGGCTGGGTTGACATATTCAGGAGTACCATCAAAGGTGCCAATGCCGATAAAATCGTTGCTATTCTCAATAATTGCGGCCAGGGCCTGTAACTCTCGCTCCGATGCCTTGCGTTCGCTGATATCGTTAAGCCAGCCAAACCAGATAATCGAACCATCGGCTTGATGTTCCGGCTGCGATCGCCCTTCAATCCATTTCAGATTCCCCGATGGCGTTCTCATACGCCACTCCAAAACCCAGGGATTCCCCGTTTCTGCCGATTTTTGGATGGAGGCTTCTAGCTTTGGGCGATCGTCGGGATGAGCGAGTTCAAACAGAATCGAAACATCATCTTCAATGGCTTGGCTGGGGATGTCCAAAAACCCCTCGACGCTGGGAGACATATAGGGAAAACTAAAGTCCCCGTTGGCATCTTTTCGGAATTGATAGAGGGCACCCGGTACGTTTTTGGCGATTTTTTGCAGTTGCTGCCGGTTTTGTTCTTGCTGAGTTGTGAACAGCTCCGTATGTTGAATAGCCATATCTAAATGGGAGGCTACCTCACGGACAAATTCAATATCTTGTTGAGTCCAAGTCCTGGGTTGAGAACATTGGTGAATACAGAGTAATCCCCAGAGTTCATTATTTTTAGTTAAGGGAACTACTAAGTTGGCACGAACTTGGAAACGTCTCAGAATCTGCCGATGACACTCACTCATGGGGGCCGTTTCAATATCGGCAACAGTGTAAATTTTTCCTTGATTATAGAGGCCAGAATAATTGTCCCCAAAGCACTGATCGGTTACCTGTTCTGCTAAGGCTGATTCATACCCTGATTTAACGTCTTCTGCAATAAATTTTCCTGTATGATGATGAGTTTCGGCTAGAAATTCAAAAACAGCGACACGATCAACTTCCAACAGATGGCGAACTTCCTGTACTGTGGCTTGAAAAATGGTGTCTAAGTCCAGGGTTGCCCGAATATGACGAATCACGTTAGAGAGGGCGGTTTGTTGGGCTAGGTAGCTCTCTTCTAACTTAAGAATTTGTTGACGAAGTCTGGCGATTTCTTGAGTTTGATTTTCAGGAGTATAGGACATTGACTTAATAGGATAAAAAAACTGGGTAAGAGAAGGCAATAGGCAATAGGCAATAGGCAATAGGTGGGGAAGTCTTTTCCAACTCAGAGTCCTAAGTCAATCTTCAATTGCTATCGTGTTTATTTGTCAAGAATTGAGGATGATTGACATCATGAGAAACGCTATTGATTTGTTTTTTACTTCTTCGGTTAGCCTAATTTAACTAGGCGGTGAAGACTCAATAAACGGTGAATTGATTAAAACACGGTAGAGCTTTAATAAAATGGGGATTGAGGTAAACATTTCATAAATATCATCAGCGGTCATGTCCTGTAGGTTAGGATTTTCTAAGGCTAATCGCTCCATGAGTTTTTGACAGTCATCTAAGACCCTTGTTGAGGAAGACTCAGACGGGTTAAGGTTGTGCATATTTGTCAGCGGAAGCGACTCGACTTCAGGATGAGATGTGGAGGGAGGCTCACCGAGATCCGGACTGAGGGGAATCCAGATACTAAATAGGGTTCCTCCGCCGGGACACGAGTCACACAGGAGTCGTCCGTAATGCTTCTCGACGATAATCTGTCGACTAATGGCTAAGCCTAATCCGGTTCCTTTCCCTAAGGCTTTGGTGGTAAAAAAGGGATCATAAATTTGCGATCGCACCTCCTCACTCATCCCCGGTCCATTATCGGCAATTTCCACGACGACCCAACGGTTATCTTGTAATTTGGTACGCAGCCAAAGGGTAGGATGTTCAATGTTCGCCTCTTCCATGGCATCGATCGCATTGGCCACAGTATTAATAAAGACTTGGTTGAGTTGTCCGGCGTAACATTCTACTTCGGGTAAGTCTTGGTAGTCGCAATTGATCTGCACTTCCGGGCGATCGCCTTTGGCTTTAATGCGATGGTTGAGAATAAGCAGGGTACTGTCGAGGCCAACATGGAGATCGGCGAGTTGAGGGCGATCGCGATCAATCCGAGAAAAGTTCTTGAGTGAGCGAACAATCTCCTGAATCCGCTCAATTCCCATTTTCATGGAGCGAATTAGCTTGGGTAAGTCGGTCTGAATAAACCCGAGGTCAATTTCTTGAATCAGATCCTCAATTTCAGGCTGGGCCTGAGGGTAACATTGAGCATAGAGGTCAATCAGCTCCAACAAATCCTGGGTATAGTTGCGAGCATGGTCTAAATTTCCGTTGATGAAATTGACCGGATTGTTGATTTCATGAGCAATTCCGGCCACCATCTGTCCTAAGCTGGACATTTTCTCGCTCTGGACTAAATGAGCTTGGGCCTGTTGTAACTCCTCTAGGGTATCTTGTAATTGCTGGGCCTGTTTCTGGGCGTTGAGAGCGGTGCGACGACTTTGTTGATAGAGTAGGGCCTTATCGATGGCGATCGCTGTTTGCACGGAAAACAGGGTCAGCAGTTTCAGATGTTCGGCATCATAGATGGTTCCCTGGTTATGAACCACCGCCATCAAGCCGATAATACGGGATTGTACATGAAGCGGGACACAAAGCAGTGAGGAAATGGGCCGATCCATCGACGTTGAGCGGCGATCGCAGGCCACGTTGTTCACAATTTCCCCTTGTCCTCCGGCCAGAATAGCTCCTAAGATTGTTTGGTCTAAGGCTAAGGGATTGGACCAGGGTAGAGCCATTCCCAGTTGAGATAACAGCCGCAGTTGCCGATCATCTTCATCGAGTAGCCAAATGGCACAACCACTTGAGGGTAAGGTATTTTCAACTTCCCGTAATACCAGTTGGGCCAGTTGATTTAAATCCAGACTGGCGGTAACTTGGGTGGAGATTTCATAGAATAGGTCGATCTCCTGATAGCGTTCTAGGAGTTCCCGAGCCAGAGAGGTTTTTTCACTCTGTTGACGAGCCAAACAGGTCACAACCTGATGCAACACCGTGCCATCGTTGTCACTATGGAGCCAACCGAGGGTTTTGCCATTGACATCAATGGTCTGAGACCTTAGGGATAAGCTGCTCTCAATAGGAGCGGGTTTGTTGCCCTTATTGTTGACATTTGATAGGATTTGTGATAGCCAGCCTTCATCATTTTTAGACGCGGTGGTAAAGACGATTTTGCCACGAGTGTCTTCGATGGCAACTTCGAGCCGCAACTGGCGGCTCAGTTGCTGAACGGTTGTCTTAATATCTGCTTGACTAAAGAGTTTTTGGAGAAGCGATCGGCTCATGGAAATGGTTGAATGATGGCGTCGAAGGGAGGTTGGGGCATAAATCCTCCCATCATGATAAACCCCTTCTCGGAGGATGGGGGCCATTCGTCAACTTTGGCTGAAACTCGTAACAGAATGTGATACAACTTGACGGGGTACTACAAGGTTTTCGACCATGACTCGCGCCGTTGCCCAAGATCGCTACCTGAATCAAGAGTTTGGACTGATTGCGGATTTTGATGGACCGATCGCCGATGTCTCGGAACGCTATTATCGGGTCTATCATGAATGTTTAGATCAGATACAGAGCGACGAGACCTCTGTTCGACGCTTCTCGAAGTCAGAATTTTGGGCGCTCAAACGGGCTCGGGTTCCTGAACGCACTATTGGCGAACGCTCAGGCTTAACGCCCGAGCAGGCCCAGAAATTTGCGGCCTTGCGCCGTCAGTTGGTCCATAGTCAACCCTATTTGAAGTATGACCAACTCATTCCTGGGGCGATCGCCGCCCTCGAACGCGCTCAGGAGGCGGGAATTGAGCTAACGCTGATGACGATGCGACGGGAACGAGAGTTAGCCGAGGCCCTATCTCGCTTTGATGTGGGGCGATTTTTCCCTCCTGAACGTCGCTATTGTATGGGCGATGATGCGGTGAAAACGGCGGATACGCAGGATAAACCCCGTCTGATGGCCCGAGCGATGACGGAACTCCCTTCTTATGAAACCCTGTGGATGGTGGGAGATACGGAGGCTGATGCGATCGCCGCCGCCAGTCAAGACATTCACTTTATCGGGGTTCTCTCGGGAATCCGCGATCGCCCCTCCCTCGCGGCTCACAAGCCTCAGCAGATTGTCAACACTCTCAGTGATGCGATCGATTTCTTACTCACATCGTCGCTCGCCCCTCGCTCATGAACAGCAAAAGAGGGGCCGAGGCCCCTCTTTTGGTTTTTGCTATATTAAATAGGACAAAGCTAAAGCCTTAAACCCATTTTAATTGGGTATTTTTTGGTGATTATTTGCCTATTTTTAAGTGTCTTTTTTGGCTGTAACTCAGCGCAAATAGCTCGATGTGAGCCAAAGGACAAAGAACGTCAACCAAGCGGCGATGATTTCTGAGTCAAGTTGGGACCCGAGGACGGTCGCTAATTGGCCACCGAGAAGAATGCCGATGATAATGGCCACGAGGGTAAACAACACCGCCCGTCCGAAGCGCTTTTCCTTGCGATTGAGGAAATATAAACTGGCCCCAGCCCCGAGTGCCAACGTCACCGGGACATAACTGGCACTAATGGCACTGGCCACACTCAAGGCGGCAAAGATTCCCGCTGGAAGCAGGACATCTCCTTGACTGGGGGTGTCGATGGCCCCTTGTAGCCAATCTGGCATTCGCGTCGAGGGTGGATCGGGGAGGGTTTTTGGTGCTTGGGACACCATGCGTTCGGGAAAGCGGATGCCTTCAGGAACTTTGATTTTGCCCTCCTGACGTAATCGCAACCGATCCATAAGGACGGCATCGTAAGCCATTTCGATGCGCTCGACCGCCTGGCGATCGCCACCGCGATCGATCAGCCGGCTACGGGCCGCTTGAATTTCGTCGAACGAAGCGTCTTCAGTGACTCCGAGCTGCTCGTAAGGACTCTGGTCGCTCATTGCCCAAATTATTGAAACGTGTCTTTCTACTCTATAGCTTAGCTTGAGTCTTGCGGTTTCGACAGACTTCGGCGCAAGTTTCTTGACGCTTGGGACTTCAACCGAGGAATTTGAGCGGAGATGGATTCTCTTAAATCCCCCATCTGTAACATTTTCAGCGGTTAGAGTCGGGGGTTGGGAATTTGGCGATCGCCCAAAAATCTCTCCGGTCTATTGTTGCCGGGGTCAGGCTTCAGTACAATGTACTTAAATCCGCATCTAATCCCTCCGAACCTCCCATACCCTCGGCTCGAGCTTCAGGTGGCCGGGATGCGGTTGAGGTTCGACGGTCATACTCTTCCTGTTCACCCCACAGTACGTTTCTCGCTCATGGCTCGCACTAAACCCCCGTCTAATAAAGTCTTAACCATCCGTCTGCCGGTGGGAGAACTTGAACGCTTAGAAGAGTATTGCTTGAAACGGGGGAAGACGAAAACCGATGTCTTGCGAGAGATGATTCGTAAATTGCGGGTCTAGGGGATTGACAAATTGCGCAAAATATGCCACAAGATATAGATTAATCATCAGGGGGGTCTAGGGCGGCTAAAATCGCTTTAGGCTGTAACTTGTCCTTAAACCAGACAATGGGAACCGAGACATCGTTGAGATTCACCCCAGCCTTAGCCAAGTTTAGCCGTTGGGAGACGGCCAACAAAAGAGGGCGATCGCTCCCCTGGCGGACTTGAGAGAACTTCTTACGCAAATACTCAGGCCGCCAATAGCCGACAATTTCGAGCAGTACTTCCCGGCCATCGGCATGAATCAGGCGGAAATCAGGAACCATGACACTTCCCGGAATCGGGATTAAGTCAACTTCCCTCTCCAACCGCCAAGGAGTATCGAGCTTTTCCCAGCGTTCAGCGAACGATTGTTCCAACATCGAATCATAGGCTTTTCCGGCCGGGTAATGACTCACCAGTCCGCAATCGGAATCAAGGCTGAACTGACCTTGAACCGTTCGGCCTGTGCGAGAGTCTCGTTGTTGTAGCGTAGCCTTGAGACTCCAGCGACTGACATGAAGCAAAGCTGGGAGAAGTTTAGCAATGGCCAAACCGTAGCGGGTACTGGCTTTAAATAGGCTAGTGGGGCCATCAATAGTAATCGTAAAGCCGCAATCGGCATCTCCCTCGATGTAAAACATCAAACTAAAGAGTTTGAGATAGCGAAAGAGGAGTTTATATTGGCCCGGGACATTGCGATGGGCTTGAATCGTAATATCGCTGGCTCGGTAGAAGATGCCCTGAACTTGGGATAGATTGTAATGATGTAATAGGGCCTCGGGATCTGGGGCATTAAATTCCGTCAGACGGCGGTTTTCTTGTAAATCCCCATAGAGTCCTTGGACAATCGTGGTGATGGGAATCTCTCGTTCGAGTTCTCGGCTGAGTTCCTCGGCCAAGAGTTCCAAGGTTTTGAGGGTATTGTCAGGTTTGGGGACGCGTTGCGCGGCGGCGGTAAAGACGCGCGATCGCAACTCAATCGGATCTAAAGGACTAACAATCTCAAAGGTACAATAGCGCCCTTTGAGCAAATGGGCCAACCCCCGCCGCAAGCGATAATCCGGTCGATCGCCTTCAAACTCTTTCAATCGGCGATCGAGATCTCCCTGAGTCTCGTTGCGTGAAGCCTCAAACAGAGCAATGGCCGCCTCAGCTAACCTAAGATGAGGTGGATCAAGGGGGAGTCGTTTGGGAATGACCGTTTCACCCCGGCGGCGATGGCTGAGTAAATCAGTCGGTAACATGAGGACAAGTCTCAGACAAACGTGAACATCCCCGTTTTGGCGTTGGCCGAGGATTGAGTTTCTTGTCTAGGATCAAGGTTGATGCGATCATCATCTCTTGCATTATCTGTCAACGTTCGATGGTCAACGTTCGGTTTTGGAGTCTTTGTCTATGTCTGAGTCTATGTCTAATCTGCGATCGCGTGTCTACTCAAGCCTAATTCTCTCACCCCTAGTGCTGTTGGCCAACGGATTTTGGGGTTCCCCACCTCCTAGCTTGGCCCAAGACATCCCCCTCGCGCAACTGCAACCCCAGCAACAGCGACAACAGCAGCGACGACAACGGTTACGAGAGGGGAATGAACATCTTGTCAATCAAGACTACGAAGCCGCCGAAGCCATTTTTCGCGAACTCATCGAAGACTATCCCCAGGATTCTCTACTGCGTTACAAACTCGGCGATGTTCTCTCGGCCCAATATCGCTACGAAGAAGCCAGTCAGGCCTATCAAGAGGCCATTCGACTCAATGAAGATCATGCCTTAGCCTATAATGCCTTGGGCAATTTGCGGTCCAATCAAGGACGACTCGACGAAGCCGTGTCTCTGTATGAACGGGCCTTAGAAATTAACGATCGCTACGTTGAGGCGATGCAGAATTTAGGTCGTGTCTTGGCCGAACTCGAACGATTTGCAGCCGCCTCACAGGTATTATCCCAGGCCTTAGAGATCGCTGTTGAGCGGGATGAACTCTGGAAAGCCCTAGAAGTTGCTAAACTTTTGGAACAAGTCAACGCACGTCGTGGACTGGTTTAACTGAGAATTGAGTCAACTGTGAGAATTCCTCTTGAGCAACCTAGGAATTGGTCGGGCCTTCTCGGCTGGGGTTTGCTAACATCCGTTGTGATTCTGGCCTCAGCCTTGATGGGGGCGATCGCCGCTTTAGTGGTTCCCGCTTCTCCCCTGGTACAATCGAGTGGCCGGGAGAATCGGCAACAGGGACAGTTTGGCTATGAATTAACTCGTCCGGTGAACCTGTTGCTGTTGGGAGTTGATCGCGATCCTCAGTTAGCCGATGACTCCCCCGATGTCTTGGATGGCCGTAGTGATACGATTTTGGCGGTACGCTTCGAGACGGCGGGCCGACAAGTGAATGTTCTCTCGATTCCTCGGGATACGGAGGTTGATTTAGGAGAGTTTGGCTGGGGGAAACTCAATGAAGCGAATTATCTCGGTGGCGTGGCGTTGATGCAGGCGACTGTTGAAACGTTGCTGAACCCGGTTGAGTTCGATCGCTATCTGCGGCTGAATACTCAGGGATTGGTGGAGTTGGTGGATGTACTCGGGGGAGTGGAGGTGTTCGTTCCTTATCCGATGTCCTATCGCGATCGCACTCAGGAGTTAACCATTGAACTCGATGCAGGTTGGCAACGGTTGACGGGGGAACAAGCTCAACAGTTTAGTCGCTATCGTCAAGGTCCCTATGGGGATATTGGCCGAGTGCAACGACAACAAATGCTGTTACAGGCCTTGCGCGATCGCCTCACGAGTCCAACGATTGTTCCCCAACTTCCGGCCATACTACAGATTCTGCAAAACCACATTGATACCAATCTCACTCTTCCCGAGATGTTGGCGTTAGGGAGTTTTGCCTTAGAGATTGATCGCGATGCGTTGCGTATGGCGTTGCTTCCTGGGGAGTTTAGGGACGGCCAAGAGACGGGGACGAGTTATTGGAGAGTGGATGAGGCGGCCGGCGATCGCGTCGTCGAGCAATTTTTCCAGCCGTCAGACTCAGATGAGTTTATTGATGATGTTCGTCGGCAAACGGCGTTTGGTCGTTCGGACTCCCAGAATCGGCCCAGTGACAGCCAACTCCCGGTACAGCCTCGGATTGCTCTACAAAACGCCACCACTGATCCTGAAGCGGTTGAACGGATGATTGCTTATCTGGAGGAGTTGGGCTATGAGGAGATCTACGTCAGCGACGACTGGGGAACGGTTCATCGCCAAACGAGCATCATTGTCCAGAGGGGAGATTACATGGCGGCGGAACGGCTGCGATCGGATTTAGGCTTCGCTGACCTTGAACCCCTCTCGACGGGGGATATTGGTTCGGATTTGACGATTCGCATTGGTTTGGATGTTAATAGTGAATAGTTAATAGTGAATAGTTAATAGTGAATAGTGAGTAGGGAATAGGGTAGATGTTTGGCGGGGGGCGATCGTGAATCCGGATTAAATCTGGGGTTCCTCGAAAAGATAACTAGGTTAGTTCTGGCCCCCTATCACTATGGATCGTTCTCAAGACCCTTATCCATCCAATTCCCCCCACGGGGGTTCCTCGGGGAATCCGGGAAACTCTGGCGATCGCCGTCTGGGGGAGATTGAACAACAACTGTTGCAATCGACGACCTATCAAACGGCGTTAAATGGCTTAAAGGAGATGTTTGGCGATGCGGGGTATGCGGCCCAGATGCTGATGCACGAGGTAACTCGCGAGGCGATCGCCCTGGCTCTACAGCGTCCAGTTCAAGCGGGGGATGTATCGATGGCCCCGCCAATTTCTCAACCGATTTCTCGGCAGACTTCTCCATCCCCTCGCGATCGCTATCTCTATCGACTCGGCCAGTATCTACGGGCGCAACGATGCCGACAACAGATCTCGTTGGTGCAACTCCATCATCAGACGCGGATTCCCATCAGTCACCTGCACGCCTTGGAATCGGGTCATATTTCCCAGTATCCTCAAAGTCCAACCTATCTCAGAGGAACGTTGCATCTGTGGGCGACGGCGTTGGGACTCAAGGCTGAGGCGATCGTGGCCAGGATACCCTCGCCACCACAACCCACCCCCACTCGACCGCCTCTGCCACCTCGTCCGCCGGCTTTGAGCACACCTCAACCCTCGCCGCCAACTTCAGCAGCGACATGGGTCTATCCCTGGTGGTGGCGATCGCTGGCCTGTGGAATGCCTTTGTTGGCCACGATCGCCCTGGCGTTAGGGTTTGCCAACCGTCCAGCCACGTCACCGCCGACAGAGGATGTCCGCGAACCGGATTTGCCCAATCCTGGAGTGAGAACGCCCCAACGGTCTGAGGTAGACTCATTCGGCGGCGATCGCCCCGAGATGATTGCCCCGGAACCACTGCTGCAACGGCGCGACTAACTCGATTTGAGATTATGCACCAGTCGTAACAGCCACAGGGAGCAAGTCAGGGCAACGAAATGGGCAAAAAGGCTATTGGTATTGGCCAGAACTACAAAGACATCAATCGGTTGCACCAAACGACTTAACGCCGCCGGCGAAAACTGCACCCCCTCGGAACTCAAGACTTTGACCATCAGCAGGCCGGTGATGATTTGGGCGGCGATGAGGTTGAACAACATCCCCACTAAGTTAATAAGGACTCCGGTTTGTAGAGACCCGACGGTCTGCGATCGCGTCGGCCGCAACGAAGCATCGGGAATCGCCAAACGCTTCGCAATCTGGGTATAGCGCAAGGCCCAATACATGCCAATGGCTAAGGCTACTAAGCCAGTGATGGCAAAGAACAAGCCGGGTCCTTCTTCGGGACTGAGGGTATTGGCTTCCCCGGTATTCGACCCGACAAAGCCCGCGAAGAAGAAAATTAAGCCCGCAATCACCCCCAACACCAGTTGAAACCAGAAACTAATTTGCCCAAAACGGCGCATTGCGGGAATGACACGCTCTAATGATGGGGGAATTTGCCCCTCATAGATTGCTGTATCACGGGCTGGAAGTTGGTTATCGTCAGTCATGAACGTCTTGTGGGTTCAGAGGTACAGCAGCAGCTATTGTTCCAGGATATCGCGTTTCTTCCGTGACCGTTGGGCAACACTCCCTGTCTCGCAACTCGCCAGTTGGCTTCGTCGTCGTGATGGGGTTAAACGATAAGCCAAGACTATTATTAGGTTTCATTTACTTTAAATATACAAAATATCATGATTTTCTGACATAAATTTTTATTGAGATTTTATGTCAATAAAAAACGAGGTTGACAGGGTTTGACGGCTCTGCTATGATTTTCACACTGCCAATGTTGTATGCAAAATTGGTGCGATCGCCCCATCCATCTCCTCAAGGTCTTTGAATATCTCTGCACCCTGTTCAGACGCAAAATCAACCAATATCTCTCCCAGTCAAGACTTCAGCCATTGCCAATTTCGCAATTTTCCCAAAAATCCCAGAAAAATCAACAGCCGTTGGCGGATCTCGGTCGCCTCGACTAACTCGGAATGAGAGTCTGTCGACGGACTTTTTTTTTGCCCGATTTTCAGAAAGTTGGGACAATGGCTTGACAAATTGCAGGTTTTGTGTATGGCAATCGAAGATTGGCTTAGGACACTCTGAGTTGGGAGAGAATCCCCTACCTCTTTCCCCTCTTGGGAGGGGCAGGGGTGGGTTCTCCCCTCCTGGGAGGGGTTAGGGGTGGGTTATGCCTCTTGCCTCTTGCCATCCCCTCGGTGGGAGGGGCCAGGGGTGGGTCATGCCTGTTCCCTGTTCCCTGTTCCCTGTTCCCTGTTCCCTGTTCCCTGTTCCCTGTTC